>ERZ772945.7-NODE-7-length-225085-cov-9.379074_pt1 | contig 225085 bp, 198 predicted proteins | sample MGYA00511681_ERZ772945 | MGnify/ENA primary metagenome ERZ772945 (study PRJEB29015, sample SAMEA2737943) | human oral metagenome | biome: human oral; feature: human-associated habitat; material: dental | place: China | collected 2143 ...
GCTTCCCCCGATTCCGCTCTCGTCAAAATTCCTGTTCCCCAGTTCCGCTTGCCCCAGCGAAAATACCCTGCCCGGATATCGGACAGGGTATTTTCTGCATCTATTAAGTTACAAAGGAGTTCTCTTATGTATCTAACAGGTTAGATTTATGGGAGTTTATCGTTGGCATACGATACATTTGATACATAAAGGAACCAACAGGATGGTTAGGTTTCCCTAACTGATGTATATGTTAGCTTGCACTAACCATTTTGTCAATAGCTTTTTGCATCTTTTTTAAAATTATTTTTCTAAGAATTTTTGACTTATTGAGACCCTCAGCCGGAGGACTTTTCCCTCAGCATGATTTGCAGAGACCTGGGCAGGTTCTCGACCACGGACTCCTTGAACTGACCTCCGAACTCTCCGTCCAGGGTCCAGGAGATGGGCTGTCCACAGCTGAAACGGATCCGGCTGCTCTTAAAGGCGTAAATCATATGACTCTGCTTCACTCTGCCCGTCAGATAGGAGATAATCTCGTTTAACTCTCTCGGATGCCTGGGCCGCCGCACCAGAACAACCTCAAATTCACCGTCATCCAGATCGACCGGACCATTGATCAGTCCACGGAAGCCTCCGATGGAAATAGAATTTGTCACCATTCCATAGATAAATTCATCGAAAATGCGATTGCCGTCGTATTCCACCTGGACAAAGTAAGACGGCACATCCACCATCTGCCGCATCCCCTCCAGAACATAGGCGGCATGTCCGAAGATGTTTTTCATCTCCTGGCTGGTCTGATAAGAGGCCTCTGTAAAGAGTCCGAAGGCGGCCACATAGACGAAGTAGCCATCGTTGAACTTGCCGATATCACAGGCAAAGGGACGTCCTGTGACAGCAATCCTGGCATTCTCCACCATATCCTGCGAGAGCTGCAGAGAAGCCGCGAAATCATTGCTGGTCCCGGCGGGAATATATCCCACTGGCACCTGGTGCCCGCCGCGCATGAGACCGGATACCACTTCGTCCAGGGTCCCGTCTCCGCCGGAGCAGACGAGCAGATCCTTGTCGCCTCCCTCTGCAAGAGCCTTGACCTCCGCGTCTCCCTGACACTGCGTTGCATAGATGCTGACCTCATAGCCGCCCTTGCACATGACATCGACGATATCCGTCAGACTGCCGCGAATGCGCTCCCTGCCGGAGTGCGGGTTGAAAATAAAGAGCAGTTTCTTTCCGCCCAACTCAGGTCCTTTCACTGAGGAAGTCCTCTAACTGCTGAACCGCCTCAAGCTCGTCATCCCCGTCAGCGGCAATGGTAACCTGCGCGCCGCTGGTCAAAACCAGGCTCATCATTCCCATGATTGACTTGGCGTTGACCTTCTTGTTCCCATCCATCTCAAAGTAGATGGAGCTGGTGAACTGGTTGGCCAGCTGCACAAGATGGGCAATCGGTGTTGCCTCCATACTGCGGGGCATTGATACAACTACTTCCTTACGCATAAAAACAAATCCTCAAATGCTCTTTACCGCAGATCCTCTGCGATTTCACTGATCCGGCGCAATCTGTGATTCACACCCGATTTTCCCACCGGCGGATCCAGAAGAGCCCCCAGATCCTTGAGCGTCATGTCCGGATGTTCCAGACGAACCAGGGCAATCTCCTGCAGATTCCTGGGCAGGTGCTCTAAGCCCATGCGATCACGTATCAGGGCGATATCCGCCGTCTGACGAACGGCAGCATGGACCGTCTTGCCGATATTGGCCGTCTCGCAGTTGACCTGGCGGTTGATCCCGTTGCGCATCTCCTTGACAATGCGGGCGTTCTCGTAAGTCATGTAGGCCAGGGGAGCTCCCATATAACCCAGCATGGTGACAATCTGTTCACCCTCCTTCAGATAGACCACCCAGTGTCCCTTGCGGGCGATGATCCTGGCATCCAGATTCAGTGAAAGCATACTCTGCGCGAGCTGGCGGGCTCTGTCCTGGCTTCTGCAGACGATCTCAAGGTGATAGGCCTTATTGGGGTCACTGACCGAGCCTGCACAGAGAAAAGCCGCCGCGAGAAAAGACTTTTTGCAGCACTCCCTCTGAAGCAGGAGGGGGTCGACCCTCTCCATCCGAATCCGCTGTCCGTCATACATCTTCAGCGCGGTCAGCAGGTCTAAGATTTCCTCCCCGGTCATCACTTTTGCGCCAGTATTCATATTACCCAGTTTGGCAATAATTGTAAAGAAAAGGGATCGGATCGTCTCATTCTCCAGGAGGAAGGTCAGACGGACCTGATCTCCGCTGATCTGAACCTCTCCCTCCATCATGAGCATGGCCGCGGCCATGGCCATGCGGTCATGTCTGGTCCTGGGAATATGGCGGATCAACTCCGCCTTGGTCTCGGATGCAAATGACATCTTACTTACCTCTGGCCCGGTCCTTGTCAATATCCCGGTGTTCCTTCCTGATCCCGTAGTTCTTGTTCTTCTTTAAGCGGTCATAGAGCTGATTGGTCAGGGTGATCGACCGGTGCTTGCCCCCGGTGCAGCCGATGCAGACGACCAGCTGATTGCGTCCCTCCTTGATGTAATTGTCAATGAGGAATTGAACCATATCCGTCAGCTTGTCCAGAAAAACATGGGCCTCCGGGCAATTCATGACATACTCCTGAATCTCAGGATCATTCCCCGTCTTGGGGCGAAGGGAGACGACGTAGTAGGGATTTGGCAAAAAGCGCACATCGAAGACCAGGTCTGCGTCCTTGGGAATCCCATACTTGAACCCGAAGGAGAGCAAGGTCACCATCATGCTCTTATAGTCAGAGTCCTCCACCAGGATCCGCTCCATCTCCGTCTTAAGTTCCCTGGTCAGCAGGTGACTGGTGTCGATGATATAGTCCGCCCGGTAACGCAGATAAGAGAGGGCTCCTCTCTCCCGGGCGATCCCGGCGGAAAGGCGCTCTGACCCGGAGAGCGGATGATTGCGCCTGGTCTCCTTGTAGCGCTTCAAAAGGGTCTCGTCGTCCGCGTCCAAAAAGAGGACGTCCACCTTTTTGCCATCCCGATCCAATTCGTTCAGGATATCGGCAATGCGCTCCAGATGTCCTTCGCTTCGAATATCAATGCCGACCGCCACCTTCTGCCCCTTTGGCATATTCTTAGCGGTCAGATCGACAAAGCTCTTAAATAGGGGAATGGGCAGGTTGTCCACGCAATAATAACCCATGTCCTCCAGAAATTTAAAGGCCGTCGATTTCCCGGATCCGGACATGCCGGTCAACAAGAGTAAATGCATTAAAATTCTCCCACAAATCTGACTTCCGGCTCCAGGTCAACATGAAACTTCTCTTTGACTCTCGCCCGGACATCCTCCATGAGCTGACGGACCTCCGCGGCGGAGGCTCCGCCCAGATTGACGACAAAACCGCAGTGCTTCTCTGACACCTGGGCCTGGCCGACCCGATAGCCCCGAAGACCGGCATCCTGGATCAGCTTGCCTGCGAAATATCCCTCCGGTCTCTTAAAGGCGGACCCGGCGGACGCCATCTCCAGGGGCTGCCTGGCAGTCCTTCGCCTTGTCAGATCAGCCATGGCAGCGTCGATCTCCCCCGCGTCTCCCCTCGTAAGTTGCAGGATGGCGGAGAGAACAATTCCTCCCTCATCCTTAACGCGGGAATGACGATAGGAGAAGTCCATCTCCTCCAGAGAGTAATTGCGGATCTCTCCCTCCTCTGTCAGAAGCTCCACAGAGGCAAGCACATCCGCCATCGTGCCCCCATAGGCCCCGGCATTCATCATAATGGCGCCGCCCAGACTTCCCGGAATCCCGGACAGAGATTCCATGCCGCTGAGTCCGGCCCGCTGGGCCTGCCTGGCCACCCTGGTCAAAAGAGCCCCGGCCTCCGCCTCAATGCGCTCTTCGCTGACGCAGATCTGATTCATGGAATTTCCTATGTGGATCACCGCTCCCCGGATTCCCTTATCCCCCACCAGCAAATTGGAGCCGTTGCCCAGAATCATCAGGGGGGCCTTTGCCTCTTTCAGGGCCGCGAGCAGGGGGGGGAGCTGATCCTTCCGCGGCTCCAGAAACAGGTCCGCCGGACCACCGATGCGGAAGCTGGTATGCGCCGACATCGGCTCATCCACACGAATCTGCTTCTCCTCCAGAACGCTTGCTGCAGCTCTCATCCAAGAATCCCGCATCCCGTCTTCCAACCTTTCTCTGTGACTGTTCTCTGTGGTCCTTCTCTATGACCTCTTCTGCCGGCTTCTCGTCCCTTATCAGGGGTTTCCTTCTCACAGCTCCTTCGCTGCGAGAAATGCCTGATAGCCCAGCAGGGCCTCGTAAAGGTCCACCTTGCTGACAATCTCCCACGGCGCGTGCATGTTGAGAACAGCGACGCCGCTGTCGATGACCTCCATGCCGTAATTGCCCAGAATATAGGCGATCGTTCCACCGCCGCCCTGGTCAACCTTGCCCAGCTCTGCCGTCTGCCAGTAGACCTCATTGTCATCAAAGATCCGGCGGATCTTTGCCATATACTCCGCGGAAGCGTCATTGGAACCGGATTTACCCCTGGCTCCGGTGTACTTGTTGATCACCAGCCCTCTCCCGAAGTAAGCGGCATTCTTCTTCTCCATGACGTCCGGGTAGTTGGGGTCAAAGGCGGCGGAGACATCGGATGAGAGTGCCATCGAGTTCATCAGAGCCCTCTTGGTCTTGATCTCTTCATACTCCTCTGTCGCCGCAATGAGCTCGGCCACCGTGTTCTCGAAGAAGAGAGACTGCATGCCCGTAGCTCCCACAGATCCGATCTCCTCCTTGTCCACCAGAAGACAGGCCTGGGTTCTCTCCTGTGCTTTTGAGGCCAGGATAGCCGCGAAGGAGGGATAGGCGCAGACTCTGTCATCGTGTCCATAGCCCATGATCATACTTCGGTCCACTCCGTAATCACGGGCGGCCCCGGCGGGAACCACCTCAATCTCCGCGGACAAAAAGTCCTCCTCATCGACTCCATACTGATCAGCCAGGATGCGCAGGACATTGGCCTTGACCCTCTCCTTGACCTGATCGTCGCAATCTTCCAGGGGGCGACTGGCGATCAGAATATCCAGAGCTTCTCCCTCGACCACCTTGGCTCCGGGCTTCTCCAGCTGCCTGGCGGACAGATGAATCAAAAGGTCAGAAACCCCGAAGACGGGATCCTCCGGCTTCTCACCGATATTGACGGGAACAAGGCTGCCGTCCTTTTTGGCAATGACCCCGTGCAGGGCCAGGGGCAGAGTCACCCACTGATACTTCTTGACGCCGCCGTAATAATGCGTGTCCAAAAGAGCCAGGTCGCTGTCCTCATAGAGGGGATTCTGCTTTAAATCCATACGGGGAGAATCAATATGCGCTCCCAGAATATTCATCCCCTGAGCCAGCGACCGGCTGCCTATGATAAAAAGAGCCAGGGTCTTTCCCATATGCTGACGATAGACCTTGTCCCCGGCAGAAAGCTGTCTTCCGGAAGCGATGACCTCCTCAAGGTCTCTAAATCCCGCCTTCTCCGCCTTTTCAATAAAGTAGGAGACGCACTCCCGCTCGGTCTTGTTGGCCGAGAGAAAACGTCGATAGTCCTCGGCGAAATTCATGACCAGAGACTGGTCGTTAGCTCCTTGATATTTTTCCCATGCATTCTTGCGTTCCATGCTTGTCCTTTCTATCTGTCCAGGTGCTCTCCCATGTTGTCCTCCATGCGGCGGTAGAGCTCCTCGACCGCGTTGTAGCCCATCTTCTTCTGGCGGTGGTTGACGGCAGCCGTCTCACAGATAACCGCCAGATTTCGCCCGGGGCGGATGGGCAGGGAATGGCAGACCACGTCCTTGCCCAGAATATCCATATGCTCGTCATTGAGCCCAAGCCTGTCATATTCCTGGTCCGGCTTCCACTCCTGCAGACGGATCACCAGATCAATATTCTGGGAGTCCTTGACGCACTCCACTCCAAAGAGGCTCTTGACGTCGATGATACCAATTCCCCGCAGCTCGATCAGATGCCTGAGGACACCGGGCGCGCTCCCCCGCAGGGTGTGCTCATTGATCTTACGGATCTCGACCACGTCATCCGCCACCAGACGATGACCGCGCCGAACCAGCTCCAGAGCCGCCTCGGACTTGCCGATGCCGCTCTCTCCTGTAATCAAAAGTCCCTCTCCATAGACATCGACCAGGACCCCATGGATGCTGGTGGCCGGAGACAGCTGCAGGTTCAGATAATAGATCAGTTCCGAGGAGAACTGGCTGGTCGCCGCGCTGGTCCCCAAAAGGGGAATATTGTGCCGGTAGGCCGCCTCCAGAAGGGAATCCTCCGGCTCAAAGCTCCGGCAGAGAATCATCGCCGGGATATCGTGTGAGAGAAGCGTCTCAAAGATATCCGCCCGCTCCTCCGGAGACTTCTGACGCAAATAGGCATTTTCAACCATGCCAAGCAGCTGAATGCGCTCCGCCTCGAAATGCTCGTAAAAGCCGTTGAGCTGCAGGGCCGGACGGTTAATATCCGGAATCAGCACGCTGTGCTCCTCCAAATTGATCTTGTCCGTGAAATTCACCAGGCTCAGCTGTCTGGCGATATCAGAGAGTTTGGCTCCTTTTTTCTTCATAGATCCCTCCCGAACGCTTGGCGCCTTATTTGAAAGACCGGTTACAGAATAGCACATCAATGCCTGTGCAAAAAGTCCCAGACTGCCTGGGCGGAAGTCCGGTTCATCCCGTCGATCGCCGCCAGATCCTCCACGCTTTCAGCCGCCATGGCCTGAGCATCATCGAAGCGGCGCATGAGAGCCTTGCGGCGGGCGGGGCCGATGCCCGGAATATCGTCCAGAAAGGAGTGGACCTGGGCTGCGGATCGCAGAGACTGGTGATAACTGATGGCGAAGCGGTGGGCTTCGTCCTGCAATCTGCTGATCAGCTGAAAGCCCTCCGAGCTCTTGTCAATCGGCAGCTCCCTGTCGTGAAAATAGATGCCCCGCGTATTGTGGTGATCATCCTTGACCATTCCGGCCACAGGGATATCCAGCTTCAGCTCCCGCAGAACCTCCTCCGCGATATGGACCTGGCCCTTGCCACCGTCCATCATGAGAATATCTGGGAATTTTGTGAAGGCCCCCAGCTTTTCATCCATCTGCTTCTCCCGCAGCTTTTCCTTCTCCTCCATGCCATGCCTGAATCGGCGGGTCAGCACCTCCCGCATGGAGGCATAGTCATCCGGCCCCTCGATCGTCTTGAGGCGGAACTTCCGGTAGTCAGACCGCTTGGCCTTACCGCGCTCGAAGACCACCATGGATCCGACCGTGGCGAAGCCCATGATATGTGAGATATCATAGGCCTCCATGCGCTCTACGCGCTCGAGACCCAGAAGCTGAGCAATCTGGCGCATGGCCCCGATCGTTCTCCCCTCCTGCCTTTTGATCTTCTCCCGGTCCCGGTTCATGATCATCTGCGCGTTTTTGGCGGCCAGGTCTATCAGGCGGGCGTTTTTCCCCCGCCTGGGATACCTGAGATAGACCCTCTGTCCCCGCTTATCTGAGAGCCAGTCCTGGGTCAGCCTGCTGTCGTCGATTTCAATCGGCAAGCAGATCTCTCTGGGAATGAAAGGGGTCCCCGCGTAAAACTGGTGGACAAATGCCCCCAAGACCTCCTTCTCTCCCTCATCCGCCCGGACATTGACCGCGAAATGATCCCTGCCGATCATCTTGCCCGCCCGGATGTAGAAGACGGATACCACGGCGTCTTCTCCCTCGATCGCCGCGGCGATGACGTCCAGATCCTCCTCGTCATATCGGGTGATCTTCTGCCTCTGGGCTGTGTGCTCGATCGCCTTGAGCAGGTCCCGGTACTCGGCCGCCCTCTCAAAATCCATTGCCGCGGCCGCGTCATTCATCCTGGCTGTCAGCTCCCGCGACACCGTCCCCGTATCCCCATCCAAAAAACGGAGGGCGTCATGAACATGCGCCATGTAGTCCTCCTGAGAGATCTTTCCGTCGCAGGGGGCGTCGCACTGTTTCATGTGGTAGTTGAGACAGGGGCGGTCCTTTCCGATGTTCTCCGGGAGCCTGCGATTACAGGTGCGAATCCGGTAGAGCTTCTGCACAAGCTCAATGGTCTGATGGGTGGCCTCTGCCGAGCTGAAGGGACCGTAGTATTTCGCCCCGTCCTTTTTAACCCTGCGGACAAAAAGGATCCTCGGATAGGCCTCCTGCAGGGTGACCTTAATATAGGGGTAGGTCTTATCATCTCTGAGCAGGGTATTGTATTTGGGCCGATGCTCCTTGATCAGGTTATTTTCCAGGACCAGAGCCTCCAGCTCCGAGTCGGTCACAATATACTCAAACCAGCTGATGCGCTCCACCATCTGCCGCTTCTTGACGCCCTCGTCATGAGAGGCCTGGAAGTACTGGTGCACCCGCTTGGTCAGGCTGACCGCTTTGCCCACATAGATGATCTGATCGGTGGCGTCGTGCATGATATAGACGCCGGGCGCGTCCGGCAATTTCTTCAGTTCCTCTTCCAGAATAAAATCCGTGCTGGCCATATCGACTCCTCCCATCCTGTGGAATGCGCGCGCCGCAAGCATTCTACAGCCACGGATAAACAGAACCCGGGATCTGTTCTCCCCGGGTTCTGCTTGAACGATCTGATCTGACGGGGAGCCTGGCCCCCTGTCTGGTCACGCTTTCTCTTTTCCCTCTTCTGCCGACTCAGCAGGCGTCTTTTCTTTCTCAGAGGGATCGCCCTCGGCCAAATCCCTGCTCTCCTCAGAAGCGTCTCTTCCCGTGGAAGCTCTTTCTGCGTCAACTCTTTCCACGGCAGACTCTTCTGCTGCTCCCGGCACCTCTCCTGAGCGCTCTGCGGGAGTCTCTTTCTCTGGTCTCGACATCCCGTCTGAGCGCTCCGGGGAGACGGACTCTTTCTCCTGGGGCTTAAACTCCTTGACCCGGTCCTGGTAACCGCTCTCAGGAACCTGCCCGGCAGAAGACTGGTCTCCGGACTTACCTGCCTGACTGGCCCGATCCGCCTCCATCATGGCCATGGCGGATTCGACGAAGCTGACGGCCTCCTGATCCTCCTGCGGCTGGGGCAGACCCTCCAGCTGACGGAAGATCTTCATGAACTGCTTGCCGGTGATGGTCTCCTTCTCATAGAGGAAATCCGCAATCCGGTCCAGGGTATTCCTGTGCTCTGTCAAAAGACGAACCGCCTCATCATAACCCTGATTGATAAAGCTCAGCACCTCATCGTCAATCTGAGCCGCCGTATTCTCTCCGCAGTTCAAAGCGGCCCGGCCATCCAGGTACTGGCTCTCGACAGTGGCCAGCCCCATCATGCCGAACTTGTCGGACATGCCGAAGCGGGTAACCATGGCCCTGGCAATATTGGTGGCCTGTTCGATGTCATTGGCCGCGCCGGAGGTCATGGAGCCAAAGACCACCATCTCGGCGGCGCGCCCACCCATCAGAGTGGCAATACGGGCCTGCAGCTCCTCCTTGGTCTCCAGGAATTTCTCCTCCTCGGGAGTCTGCAGGGTATAGCCCAGGGCCCCCATGGTTCTGGGCACAATGGTAATCTTCTGCACCGGCTCCGTATTCTTCTGCAGGGCAGCCAATAGCGCGTGTCCCACCTCATGATAGGCGACAATCTTGCGCTCCTGGTCGCTCATAACCTGGTTCTTCTTCTCCCGCCCGCCGACGGCTACCAGTTCGAACGCCTCAAAGAGATCCTTCTGGCTGACGAATTTGCGCCCATGCTTGACGGCGCAGATGGCAGCCTCATTGATGATATTGGCCAGGTCAGACCCCACCAGGCCGGCGGAGGCTGTCGCCAGAGAGTCCAGATCAACCGTCTCGTCCATTGGCACATCCTTGGCGTGAACCTTGAGGGTGGCCAGTCGCCCCTTCTGATCCGGGCGGTCTACAATGATCCGACGGTCAAAGCGGCCGGGCCTGAGAAGGGCCTTATCCAGAACCTCCGGCCGGTTGGTGGCCGCCAGGACTAAAAGACCCTTCGATGTGTCAAAGCCATCCATCTCGGCCAAAAGCTGGTTGAGGGTCTGCTCACGCTCATCATTTCCTCCGCCGAAGCGGGAATCACGGCTCTTGCCGATCGCGTCAATCTCATCGATGAAAATAATACAGGGAGCCTGCTTCTGCGCCTCTTTGAAGAGATCCCGGACGCGGGAAGCGCCCACGCCGACGAACATCTCGACGAAGTCAGAACCCGCCAGAGAGAAGAAGGGGACGCCCGCCTCTCCCGCCACAGCCTTGGCCAGAAGAGTCTTACCGGTTCCCGGAGGTCCCACCAGAAGCGCTCCCTTGGGGAGCTTGGCCCCAATCTCAATGTACTTGCGGGGATTGTGCAGGAAGTCGACGACCTCTACCAAAGACTCCTTGGCCTCATCCTGGCCTGCCACATCCTTGAACTTGACCCCGGTCGATTTCTCCACATAGACCTTGGCATTGGACTTGCCCGGATTCATCCCAAGGCCTCCTCCCATGCGGCGCATGAGGAAGGCGAAGAGGATCCAGAGCAGGGCCAGGGGGATCACCATGGAGGCGATATTGTAAATCAGGGCTGTCGTATCGGAATTGAGCTTGCCCGAGATCACGACATTGTGCTGTTTCATGGCCGGGATCAGCTCGCTGTCCTGTATATAGGCCGTGAAATAAGTGGTCTTGACCTCCTGACCGGTGGCCTCCTGAATCAGCTTGGAGTTCTCCTGCGCCTTATCATTCTTATAGGAGGCGTTATCCTTCAGGGTAAACTCAATGCGGTCGCGATTGATTGTCGCCTTCTCCACCTGATCGGAAGTAACCAGCCTGTAAAACTCGGTGTAGGGAACCTCTGTCTTGTTAGATGAGGCTCTGTTGTAGACCAGACTGGTGAAAAACATGGCCAGCAGGATGAAAACCAAGAGCAAAATCACTGGCTGCGGAACCCGGCTATTCTTCTTGTCGTCTCCGGATCCGCCGCCGGAATTGTAATTCTGATTCATAAAGACCTCCGTTGATCCTACCTCCCCTTTCGGGACTTTTATTTCCGCAATTGCTCTGCGATGTGGATGCCAAAGTTATCGTGACGGATTCTTCTTCCGCAAGCCCTTTGGCATTCCCTGTAGAGGCAGGCAGGGACCAGGTGCGAGTACTCGATTATTGTAAAAAACGCATTTACCTACCCTATGATAGAGCAGTTAAATGCGCACTTCAATGACTTTATCCGCACTTCCTGCGGCTCTTTATCTACACTTTCCACGGCTTCTGTACCCTTATCCACGGGTTTCTGTGACCTGCCCTGTTCGGCCTTGGTCAGGGAAACCAGACCCCGACCAGGCGGGCAAAGGCGATCGGCAATCTGGCCCCAAACAGGTGGAAATAACTCAGTCTCCCCTGCATACCGCATCGAACTCTTCTGTCATCTCTCTGGAGGGAGCGGGCGTGACCAGACTGACTGCAATCATGAGCAGGGCGCTGATCAAAAAGGCCGGCAGCAGCTCATAAATGTCCCAGACTCCTCCCAGGGGGCGAACCAGATACTTCCAGGCGAAGACCATGACCCCCCCGGAGATCATCCCCGCGATGGCCCCGTAGCGATTGGCCCGTCTCCAGAAGAGGGCCAGAAGCATGACCGGTCCGAAAGCAGCACCAAAGCCCGCCCAGGCAAAGGAAACAATGGCAAAGACAGAGGAATCCGGGTCTCTGGCAATAAAAATAGACAGCAGGGCGATGGCAATGACCGTCAGACGGGCGGCCAGTACTCTCTGCTTCTCAGTCAGAGACAGTCCGAAGACTTCCACCAGCAGATTCTCCGAGAAGGAGGATGAGGCGGCCAGAAGCTGGGAGTCAGAGGTAGACATGGTACAGGCCAGGATCCCCGCCAGGATTACTCCGGCAAGAAGGGCGAAGCCCAGGCCGTTGCCTGAGAGCAGGTGCGCGATTCGGATAATGGAGTTCTCCGCGTCAGCTGAGGTCTTTGCCACAGCGATTGCCCCCGCCTTACTCATGGCATTGGCGACAATGCCGATGAAGATGGCAACCGCCATGGAAATCAGCACCCACACAGAGGCAATGCGGCGGGAGACCTTGATCTTCTTCTCGTCGCCAATCGCCATGAAGCGAAGGAGGATGTGCGGCATCCCGAAGTAGCCCAGGCCCCAGGCCAGGTTGGCAAAGGCCTGCATGAAGGTGTAGGGGGTCGCTGTCTGCGGAGCGTTGCTGTTGCCCATCTGGCACAGGCTCAGATAACCCGCAATCCCTCTGGCATTCTCAAGCACCCGGTCCAGACCGCCGGCCGCATTGATTCCGAAGAGGACCACAATGACCAGGGCAATGGTCATGACGATGGACTGTACCAGATCCGTCGTAGATGCCGCCAGGAAGCCGCCCAGCATCGTATAGAGAATGATCACCGCCGCGGACACGAGCATGGCGAGAATATAATTAACGCCAAAGAGGGTGTGAAAGAGCTTGCCGCAGGCCGCAAAACCGGAAGCCGTATAGGGAATGAAGAAAATCAGGATCCAAATGGCGGAGACAGCCAGCAGAATCCGACTCTTATCCCGGAAGCGATTTGCGAAGAAGCTCGGAATCGTGATGGAATTATTAGCCTTGATGGTGTAGCGGCGCAGACGCTTGGCCACGAGCAGCCAGTTGAGATAGGTTCCCAGAGCCAGGCCTATGGCGGTCCAGCTGGCATCCGCCAGCCCCGAAATATAGGCAATTCCGGGCAGCCCCATCAAAAGCCAGGAGCTCATATCCGAGGCCTCGGCGCTCATAGCTGTGACAATAGGCCCCAGCCTGCGTCCCCCCAGATAGAAGTCATCTGTGCTGGCATTCTGCTTCGAGGACCAGATGCCAATCGCCAGCATGAGAATCATATAGGAAACAATGCTGACGCTAATTCCGATTTCATTGATCATACTTCTTGCTCTCTCCCTTTATCGCAGCAGCCCACCAACAGGGGCCCTCACCATCCGCCCCAGACAGGCTCCACACAGGCGAATTCTCACAGTTCGACTCAGAGAATCTCCGCACAAGCGGGCCCTCACAATCCGACTCAGAGAATCCCTGCGCAAGCGGATCCTCACAGTCCGTCTCAGAGAATCTCCGCACAAACGGGTCCTCACAGTCCGTCTCAGAGGATCTCCGCGCAAGCAGGTCCTCACAGTCCGGCTCAGAGCACCTTGGCCAGGAAATCCCGCAGGCGCTCGCTCTTCGGTGCGTCAAAGATCTGCGCGGGACTGCCCTGCTCGATGATCTTGCCGCCATCCACAAAGATCACCTCTGAGGCCACCTCTCTGGCAAAGCCCATCTCATGGGTGACGCAGGCCATGGTCATCCCCTCCCTGGCCAGCTGCTTCATGACCTCCAGGACTTCCCCTACCATCTCCGGATCAAGGGCAGAGGTCGGCTCATCGAAGAGGAGAATCTCCGGATTCATGCAGAGAGCCCGGACAATGGCAATTCGCTGCTTCTGGCCGCCGGAGAGCTGGCTGGGATAAGCATTGGCTCGATCGGACAGATTCACCCGCTCAAGAAGCTCCATGGCCTGCTTCTCAGCCTCCTCTTTGGAGAGTTTTCTCAGCTTCATGGGTGCGATGGTCATGTTCTTTAAGACCGTCATATTGGGGAAGAGATTAAAGTGCTGAAAAACCATCCCCATCTTCTGCCGATGAAGATTAATATCAATTCCGGGATCCGCAATATTGACCCCGTCCACCAGAATCTGTCCCTCCGTGGGCATCTCCAGAAGATTGAGTGACCGAAGAAGGGTAGATTTCCCGGATCCTGATGGGCCGATGATCACCAAGACCTCCCCCCGGTCGATGTCCAGATTAATATCGTCCAGGGCCTTGATGAGGCCGCCGCGATAATATTTCTTAAGTCCTCTGACCTGAATCAGGGTATTAGCGCTCATTTTGACGAAGCCTCCTCTCAAGCCGACCGAAAACGGTCTCAAGAATAATGACAATCACCAGATAAATGCCTGCCACCGCAAAGAGGGGCATGAAGGCGGAATAGGTCCTGCTCCGGATGACATCGCCCGCCTTCGTCAGGTCCATAATCCCCACATAGCCCGCGACGGAGGTCTCCTTGACCAGGGTGATGAACTCATTGAGAAGGGCAGGCAGAACCGCCTTGAATACCTGGGGCAGAATGATATAGATCATGGTCTGGGGATAATTAAAGCCTAGGGATCTGCCTGCCTCGAACTGGCCCTCGTCAATGGACATGATGCCGCCGCGGATGATCTCGGCCACATAGGCGGCAGAGTTGAGACCGAAGGCGAAGATGGCCACAGCGACCGCGTTTTTGGATGTGGCAAAAATAATGAAATAGGAGATCATCAGCTGAACAACAACAGGCGTCCCGCGGATGACCGTCAGGTAAATCTTGCAAATGACGTTCAAGCCCTTGAGCAGATAATAGACCGGACTCTTGCGGCGTCCCATCTCCTCTCCGCTCTTATCCCAGGTAGAACGAACCGTCGCCACCAGGGCTCCCAGGAGAATTCCCACAATCACCGCGAAAACCGTGATCTGCAGGGTGACTCCCAGACCAGAGACAAGCGACTGCCATCGATTATCATTGATGAAGTTGAGGACAAACTGGGCCTTGAGCCCATCCCACCAAGCACTCATGCGTTTCTCCTTCCTCTCCCGTCACAAGAGGCCTCCCGACACAGATTCCGGGCTATTTGTTTCCCTCTATACACAGGCAAGGGCAAGGACGGCCTTGGCCGCCCTTGCCTTGCGCTGCCTGAGCTATTGTAGCTGAGGATACCGGTTCTTGCAATTTTCCGCCTTCCGGATGTCAGTGAGAATCCGGGATCTGACTCGGATCTCTTACTTATTGGACTCATACTTGGCCAGGATCTTGTCGACGGTTCCGTCCGCCTTCAGATCCTTGATGGCCTGGTTGATCTTCTTCTGCAGGTCATCGTTGCTCTTATTGACCGCGATTGCGTACTGCTCCTCCTCATAGGCGGTGGGCAGAATCTTTAAGGCGGACCCGTTGGCCTTGACATATTCCTGGGCGGGCTTGTTGTCGATGATAACAGCGTCTACCTTGCCGGACATCAGGGCCTGGACTGCGTCAGTGGCAACGGTGTAGCGGGTGATCTTGTCCTCGCCATAGTCCTTGGTGGCGTCAGTGTCTCCGGTGGTTCCGGTCTGCACACCGATCTTGCTGACATCCTTTAAGGCATCCTTGTCGGCAATCGAGGAGTCGCTCTTGACGATGATGGACTGAACCGCTGAGATGTAGGGATCTGAGAAGTTGACAGACTGTTTGCGCTCATCGTTGATTGTGATCCCGGACATGCCGAAATCGTACTTGCCCGACTGAACGCCGGCGATAATCGAGTCAAATGGAACATTCTGTATCTCCAGCTTGACCCCGAGCTTGTCGGCAATGGCCTGGGAGAGCTCAATATCAATTCCCTTGTAATCATTGCCCTCCATGTACTCATAGGGAGGGAAGTCGGCGGCGGTAGCCATGGTCAGCGTATCCTTCTTCTCAGAGCCCGTCTTGCCGCTGTCGTCTGTCTTGGACGAGCCGCAGGCTGCCAGTATGGATATACTTGTCAGCATGACCAGACCCAGGACTGCAATTTTTTTCATCTTCATATTCATTACTCCTTATTTCTCTCAATCTCCGCCGCATTCGTCTTTCTCACGATCGGCCTGACTGGTTAGAGAGTATAGCAGGATATGAATAAATTTGCAAGCATTTCTTTTCTTATTGTATTTTTATTCATATCCGGCTGATTTATATCCGACCGATCCTTCATACCCAAATCTTCTTCTCTTTTTTCCATTTTAATTTTCCCCCTCGTATTATCAGTGATGTAGCTTCTCTTTCAATGCTCTTCTCTTTCCATTTCTTCCAAAATGATTTGCTCCACCTGTCGGGTCTTCGATTCTGTATAATGAAAGAAGATTTTCTATCGAAAGGAGAACCCATGCGCCTGCTCTTAGCCGAGGATGAACTCGACCTGTCCCGCGCCCTTGTCCGCATTCTCAAGGCCAACCACTACGAGGTGGATGCTGTCTATGACGGCCGGGACGCCCTGGACTACCTGGAAACCGGCGTCTACGACGGGGCCATCCTGGATGTCATGATGCCCAAAATGGACGGGTTTACGGTGCTGCGAAAGATCCGTTCCGCCCAGAATGATATCCCTGTTCTCATGCTGACTGCCCGCTCCGAGATCGATGACCGGGTACAGGGACTGGACTCGGGAGCCGACGACTACCTGACCAAGCCCTTTTCCACGAGAGAACTCATCGCCAGAGTTCGCTCGATCACCCGCCGCAGAACCGTCGCGACCGATGCCAGCATGCATCTTGGAAGGCTGACCCTGGATCAGCTGACCTGCACGGCAAACGCTCCCGGAGGCAGCCTGCACCTGGCCAACAAGGAGTATCAGATCCTGGAGATGCTTCTGGCCAATCCGGGACAGATCATATCTCCGGACCAGTTCATGGAGAAGATCTGGGGCTTTGAGAGCGATGTCGAACAGAATGTGGTCTGGGTCAATATCTCCAATCTCCGCCGCAAGCTGAAATCCATCGACGCCGGTATCGTTATCAAGGCCTCCCGGGGTCTCGGCTACTTTGTTCAGGAGGAGGAATAAACCATGTTCCGACAATTGCGCCGCAAATTCATCGGTCTGTCCATGCTCTCCGTCCTGATCGTTCTGACCCTGATTATGGGAGCCGTCAACCTGATCAATTACCGGTCCATGACAAAGTCGGCAGATCAGAAGCTGGCCCTTTTAGCCGGACAGGGCGGGCGCTTTGGCAGCAAACCCCCGGAGGATAAGCCCCCCGGTGATTTCGACGCCGAGACTCCCTTCAGCAGCCGCTACTTCAGCGTCAGTCTCTCCGCGGATAATCAGGTCACGGCCTCCGACACAGACCACATCGCCGCAATCAACGCCGGGCAGGCCGCTTCCTATGCTCAGAAGCTGGCTTTCGGGGGGCTCCCCCGCCAGGGCTATCTGGGCCGCTACCGCTATCTTCTGCAGGAAAAGAGCGCAGACCAGGACAAGTCCAAATCCAACAGCCAGAGCCAGGACAAAGAGACAGGCTCTTCGGATACGACTGCCAGAACCTATTACTTTTTGGATACCCAGCCCCAGATGCAATCCTTCTACAGCTTTCTCTACGGAAGTCTGGCGGCCGGCGCAGGCGGTCTTCTTTTCGTCTTTCTCCTGCTCCTGCCGGCCTCAAGGCGGGCAGTCGGCCCCATCGTTGAGAGCTACAGCAAACAGCGGCAGTTCATCACCGATGCCAACCACGAGCTCAAGACTCCTCTGGCTGTTTTGGCCGCCAACAATGAGGTGATCGAGATGGACTATGGAACTTCCGAGTGGACTATCTCCAACCACCGCCAGATTGACCGGCTGAATGCCCTCGTGGAGAAACTGGTCCTCCTCTCCCGCATGGAGGAGGAAGGTCCCCGCCTGACCATCGAGAAGGTCGACTTCTCCCAGATGGTCTTGGAGGCCGCCGAATCCTTTGACGCCCCTGCCCGGACCAGGGGGCGCAGCCTGACCATCAGCGTCGCCCCTTCCATTTCCCTGGAATGCGATCCCGCCTCCATGCAGCAGCTGCTCAGCCTTCTGTTGGACAATGCCCTCAAGTACTCCGACCAGGGGGGCAGCATCGAAGTAACCCTGGCCTCTACAGCCAAGGGTAAGCTTTTGACGATTCGCAATACGGTTGATTCCATCCCCCAGGGTGATCTCTCCCGCCTCTTTGAGCGCTTCTATCGTCTGGACAGCTCACGCAATTCGAAGACGGGCGGTTATGGAATCGGGCTGGCTGTGGCCAAGGCCATCGTCAAGACCCACAAGGGGAAAATCACGGCCACAAGTCCCGACGGCAAGTCCGTGATATTTACCGTCCTCCTCCCATGATTTTCAGGAAATGCCTGTCATCCCAAATGGTTCGATGACTGATCTCGGCCTCCATCCACGATTTTCAGGAAATGCCCCTGGAAAACAGGTCGCTTGACAGTAAGTGGACCCGGGGCTAGAATCACTGTGTACACAATCTTTGGGGCAGGTGAAATTCCTGACCGGCGGTGACAGTCCGCGAACCCCTTTGGGGCCGACCCGGTGGAATTCCGGAACCGACGGTAGCAGGCAGATGTCTGGACAGTCCGGATGGGAGAAGATGGATACGCTCACAGGTCGCAGTCAGGACTTTCATGAGATGAACCATCTCGTGGAAGTCCTTTTTCATTCTCGGCAATGGCAAGGCCTCCATCCAGTCAAAGGTGTACCGAAACTTTGGATTTCCCGCGGAAAAACAGCAGACCCGCGGGAGGCAGCAGAATTGGAGGTAATTATGGACACACTTGTCAGAGAAAATCCCACCAGGGGAGAAGAAACCCAAAAAGCAAGCGGCTTCAGCACAAGGAGGCTGGTGATCATCGCCATGTTCTCCGCCTTATCCGCCATCCTCATGCTCTTTGAGCTGTCGCTCCCCATTGCCCCTTCCTTCCTGAAGTTCGACATTTCCGACCTGCCCGCGATCCTGGGCACCTTCATGATGGGGCCTGTCGCCGGTATTATCATAGAGGCTCTCAAGAATATCTTAAAGCTCCTCTTCCGTGGAACCTCTACCGCCTTTGTGGGTGAGCTGGCCAACTTTGCCGGCGCCGCTGTTTTCGTTTTGACCGCCTCTTTGGTCTACCGCTTCAAAAAAGGGAAGATGGGGGCAGTCCTCTCGCTCTGCGTTGGAACCATTCTGACAACCATCGCTTTCGTCTTCATTGATTACTTCGTGATTTTTCCCATGTATGTAACCCTCTACGGCATGCCCATGGATTCCATCATCAAGATGGGGACCATGGTCAACGGCCGCATCAGCGATCTCTTTACCATGATGGTCTACGCCGTTGCCCCCTTTAATCTGATCAAGTACGGTCTGGTCTCCCTGATCACTTTCTTCACCTACAAGCGGCTGAAGCAGATTCTCTTCCGATAAGACTCTTTTTGTCCAAGAGCAAACCGCTTCTTTTTCAAATGTCTGATTCATCCCTGTAGGATCGCTTCTTCTGCGGATATCCACTTCTTCCCTGTAAGATCGCTTTCCCATGGAGAGGCTCTTTATCCCTGGAGGATTGCTTCTTCTCCGAAGGCCTCTTCTTACAATTACATATACTTATTATAAAAGCCGACGCCCTGTTTTCATTTGCACCTGCCTGCATATGCAATATGGCGGCGGCTTTCTTTTTTTGTAACGATGACCGCTTCGCGGAGTATATGGCATACTCGGGCTTCCCATATGCCATTGTTCATGACTATAGAGCATGACTAAGGAGCACTCGTGGTGCATTTTTCGCCGCGTATAAGGCGGCATGCGACCCCTGGGAGCGAGTCGATGATCGGTTCGGCAACATCGTGCGCATTGTATGGATACGAATTTTTCAAAACTTTAGGTTGACTTTAACTTCCCCCTGTATTCTCTTCTCATCCCAAGATAAGAAACAAGCTGAAAGGAGGTCAACATGGCAGATCAGATGATTTTCAAGCGCTATGAGCTCAAGTATCTCCTGTCTCCGGAGATGGATCGGGCCATCCGCATAGCCATGATGGAACACATGGTGCCGGATATCTACGGGAGGAATACCAACCTCTCCCTCTACCTGGATACACCTGATTTCCTTCTGGTCCGCCGATCCATTGAGTCTCCTGTTTATAAGGAAAAACTTCGGATCCGCAGCTACGGAACCGTCGGCCCGGAGGACAAGGTCTTTGTAGAGCTTAAGAAGAAGTACCGAAAGGTGGTCTATAAGCGAAGGGTCGCCCTGACCGAGGATGAGACAAATGCCTGGATCAAAGGGTCTTGTCTTCCCGCGGACAGTCAGATCGTGCGGGAGATCGACTACAGCCGCAGACTTTACCCCCAACTGGCCCCCCGCATGCTCCTCTCCTATGACCGGCAGGCTTTCTACGCGAAAGAGAATCAGGACTTTCGGCTGACCTTTGACCGGAATATTCTCTGGCGGATGGAAGACCTCAACTTACACAGTCCCGTTCGGGGGCGGCCCCTTCTGAAGGACGGACAGGTGCTGATGGAGATTAAGACAGGGGCAGCCATTCCCCTCTGGCTGGTAGAAGTCTTAAGCCGCGAGAAGATCTACAGGAGCTCTTTTTCCAAGTACGGCAGAGCTTATGAAGAGCTGATGCGAAAAAACAAACCAGGGGGGCAGGCATATTGGATGCCCTCCATCCCCGGCGGACAAGGTTTTCTGCCCGAACAGGAATTACGAAATTCCCTTCCCGCCCCAACGGAACACGAAGAGAGGAGGCATGACAATGACATCGCTGTTTAGCGGAATTTTCGACACATCAACAAGCACGGTAATCGCCCCTGGATATTTTCTGCTCTGCCTGGGGGTATCCTTTCTGATCGGTCTCTGGCTGGCCGGCATCTACGCCTACCGAAGCCGGCACACCCAGTCCTTTATGCTGACTCTGGCCCTCCTTCCCGCCATCGTCTGCGTGGTGATCATGATGGTCAACGGCAATATCGGCGCCGCGGTCGGCGTAGCAGGAGCTTTCTCTTTAGTTCGCTTCCGCTCCGTCGCCGGAAGCGCCAAGGACATCGCCATGATCTTTTTAGCTATGGCGGCTGGCCTGATCGTCGGCATGGGATATCTGGCCTACGCGATTCTCTTCGCTCTGCTTGTAGGAGCTGCCCTCTTTGCCCTGGTACAGACTGATTTCGGGAGCACTCGCAGATCTCTCTACAGGAATCTGCGCGTGACTATCCCGGAGGATCTGGACTATACGGACCTCCTCGGGGATATTTTCAAAAACTATTGCAGAACCTCTCATCTGGTCTCTGTCAAGACGAGCAACATGGGAAGTCTCTTCAAACTGACCTACGATATCGAGCTCAAGGATCCCGCGAGGGAAAAAGAGATGCTGGATGCGATCCGCGTCCGAAACGGCAACCTGGAAATCACAGTTTCACAACAGGAGGTGACAAATGAGCAACTTTAAGAGATATAACATCAAGCGTTTTGGCGCAATCGCCATGGCCGGAGGTCTGACCCTGGGACTGGCGGCCTGTGGAGCAAAGACCGCTTCAAAGACTGCTTCCAGCACCACAACGAGCAATACCGCGTCCGCGACTTCTGCCGCCGCTTCTTCCTCAGATTACTTCACAGACCGGGACCTGTCCGGTGACTATGACGACACGAGCGCCACCCATATCACCCTGTCTGACAGCGCTTCTACGGTCGATGGCCAGGGAGCGAGTGTCGACGGATCCACAGTTACCATTACATCGGAAGGCACCTATGTCTTCTCCGGCAGCCTCTCCAACGGGCAGATCAAGGTAGAGGCGGATGATACCGCCAAGGTTCAGATCGTTTTGAAGGGCGTGAGCATCAGCAATTCCGGCTCGGCAGCCATTTACGTCAAGACGGCGGACAAGGTTTTCGTCACAACGGCGGAGGGCAGCGACAACCGTCTGACCAGCAGCGGAAGCTTCGCCGCGGATGGCGACATCAAGGTGGACGGAGCTATTTTCTCCAAGCAGGATCTGGTGATCAACGGCAAGGGCTCCCTGTCCGTCAAGTCCTCCGCAAACGGGATCGTCAGCAAGGATGACCTCAAGCTGACCGGGTCTACCGTGACGATCGACGCCCAGGGCAAGGGACTGGAGGCCAATGATTCCATCCGAATCGCCGACGGAACCTATACGATCAACGCGGCAGATGACTCTATACACGCAGATTCCTCTGACACAGAGGCCGGCTTCTTCTACATGTCGGGCGGCACACTGGCCCTGTCCAGCGGCGATGACGGTATCCACGCCGACGGCAAGCTCAACATCGTCGGCGGCAAGATTGTCGTCAGCCAGTCCAACGAGGGCCTGGAAGGATCCCAGATTGTGATCGACGGCGGCGACATCAATGTCACATCCAAGGACGACGGCCTCAATGCCGCCGGGGATTCCAATACAAGCAGCGACTACTCCATCACGATCAACGGTGGTAAGCTCGAGGTCAACGCCTCCGGCGACGGCATTGATTCCAATGGTGATATCTACATCAACGGCGGCGAGACCTACGTCTCCGGCGCAACCAATAACGGCGACTCCGCCTTAGACTACGGAGATCGATCCAAGGGAGTCATCAGCGGCGGAACGCTGATCGCCACCGGCTACTCCGGTATGGCGGAAGCCTTTGACTCCTCCTCCACCCAGGGCATGATCCTCTATGGGCTGAGCAACACTTCCTCAGAAACTGTGACCGTGACAGATTCCTCCGGAAATGTCCTGGCTTCTTACACTCCGCCCAAGAACTACAACGCGGTCTATGTCTCCGCGCCCGGAATGACGACCGGAAACAGCTACACCATCGCAACCGGATCCTCCAGGCAGATCATCCGTCTTGACTCCATCGTCACGACCTCCGGAAACGTAAACAGCCGCGGCATGGGCGGCCCCGGAGGCATGGGCGGCTCTGGCAATTCGGGCGGCCCCGGCAATTCGGGCGGCTCTGGCAATTCGGGCGGCTCTGGCAATTCGGGCGGCTCTGGCAATTCGGGCGGCCCCGGCGGTTCGGGCGGATCCGGCAGCGCAGGCGGCCCCGGAGGTATGGGTGGATCGGGCAGCTCCGGCAAGTCCGGCCGCTCGGGCAAATGAGGTACTTCCGGAAAATCCGCCGATTCAGGCAAGAGCTGACGGCCGGTCAAAATTCCGCGGGTCTCCTCTGAGACGTCAGCGGAAATCCGCGTTTATCATAGAAGCATATTACGCACCATCACAGGAGAGAGGGACGACGACTGCCGTCCCCCTCTTATTCATGCTTTGGAATCACCATGACAAATGCTCCGTGGATCACCCTGGCGTACTGTGATCGCACTCTACGACCAGTGCTTCGGAATCACTATGACAAATGCCTTCGTATATCCCGGGTAGTTCTCGTCTAAAATCAGTCGGTAACCATGCATCTGACTGATCTTGGCCGCAATTGAGAGCCCCAGGCCCGATCCTCCCCGGCTGGAGCGCGAGCTGTCTCCCATGGCGAAGGGCTCGAACATATGCTCCGCCAGCTCCCGGGGGATGGGCTGCCCGTCATCAGCGATAATCACCAGAATCCCCTCTCCCAGTCCGTATCGGATCCGGTCCTCTTGCGTCTGGCCGCGGCGCATCTGATCATAGGAGAGGGATCTGTCCATGTGCCTGACGGCCTGCGTGCGAACCAGAATCTTCGTCCCCCTCGGGTTGTGTCGACTGGCATTGTTGATCAGATTGCTGATCACACGTGAGAATTGAACCCGATCCGCCAGGATCTGCCAGCGCTCCTCGCTGATCTGCGCGTCCAGCTCCATCCCTCTGTCCTCTACATCCTCAAAAAGCAGAGCGGTATTCTCCCGGACCAACTCATTGATATCCAGGGTTCTCTTCTGCAAATGAAATCCCGTAGAGTTGATCTTCGCGTAGTCAAAGAGGATATTGATCAGATCGTTTACCCGCCTGGACTTAGCCTCAATGGCCTTAAGATATCGTCTGGCCAGAGCGGGATCCGTGACCATGCCGTCTTCCAGTGCCTTGGCATAGCCCAAAACCGTCGTGATCGGATTGCGCAGGTCATGGGCGATATCTGAGAGGATCAGATTCCTGTCCGCGTCGAATTTCTCATGCTCTTTTCTCTGCTCTTCCTGCAGAAGACGCATCTGCCCAATCACGAAACGGGCATAGAGGACCCCTGTGATCACATAGGGCAGAGCATAGAGAAAGATCATGATCGCCAGCACGAGCAGAAGGAGAAAGACGCCTCCCCCCGTCAGATGCGGCAGAACCATTCCCTTCGATCCCGTAAAGACATGGCTGACGATCACCGCCAGTATCTGATCCTCCAATTCTGTCAGACTGCCCTGAAAGATCAGACCAAGCAGGCGAACCAAAAGCAGAAAGATCATCCCTAAAAAGAGATAAATGCTCTGCCCGACCGTCATGCTTTGAATTCCCGCCTGCTCCATCAGCGGCAGAATCAGACCCGGCACAAAGAGCCGGTTCACCAGCTGAACAACGAGCAGCTCCAGGCCCGCCGCCACCAGCATGACCACGATAAAACCCGCGATCAGGCGAATGGTCATATTGGTCTGCTGCTCGGATGTCATCTCTTTTTCTCCATGCGATATCCAAGTCCACGGATCGTCCGGATATAGTGGTTGTTGTCCCCATCATCCAGCTTGGAACGAAGCTTGCTGATGCAGACCATGATATTGTTGTCCGCAACGATATACTCCTCCTCCCAGCCTCTCTCATAGATCTGCTGCTTGGTAAAGACCTTGCCGGGGTGAGACATGAAGAGATCCATAATCCGATACTCTACCGAGGTCAGGTCGATCTCCTCTTCTCCACGGTAGAGGGTACAGGCCTCCCGATCCAGGCGAAGGTCCTGCACGCGCAGCTCTTTTTTGCCCCTGTCCTCTCCGCTTCCGGGGGCAATATCCGCTCCCAGGGCATAGAAGCGCCGGATCGAGGCATTGATCCTGGCCACCGCCTCCAGGGGATTAAAGGGCTTGGACAGATAATCATCTGCCCCCAGATTGAGGCCCAGAATCTTATCGGAATCCCCGTCCTTGGCAGAGAGCATGAGAACCGGCATGTTGCTCTTCTTCCGAATCTCCTTGAGCAGACAAAAGCCATCCATCTTGGGCATCATGACGTCGAGCACGCAGAGATCCACATGCTCTTTCTTAAGCAGATCCAGGGCCTCCAGGCCGTCATTGGCCTCTAAAACCCGATAGGACTCATGATCCAGGTACAGACGGAGGAGTTCACGGATTTCGGCCTCATCGTCTGCCAGCAGGATTGTATATTCCATCTTCCGCGCCCTTATCCTTTCACTCAATTCCCTGTATTCACCGCATCTATTATAACAAAGAGGGTCGACCTCCTGTATCGCATGCGCGCATTCCGCAGCGCCGCGACAGATACCGGTCGACCCTGTCTTCACATTTCACGTCTCATCGAATTGCTTCTCAGCGGGACTGATCCTCCCGGTCGGCGGAACGACTCGCCTCAATTGCCTGGGCAAAGGTCTCCGCGTCAGGGTCGAGACCTCCCTCTGTCGCCTTTCTCTTACTTTCCTCAGACTGCGCTGTCTGACCTAGTCCAGCTTCCTCCGTCTGCGCGGCTCCCTGTCCAGCTTCCTCTGTCTGCACCGGTGCCTGGCCCTCAGCAGCGGATTCCTCCCTTGGAGTGACCCTCTGGCTTTCGGCTGTATCTGCCCTCTGCGCAGCTACCTGGGTCTCAGCAGTCGATTCCTCCTTCTGCACAGCCGCCTGGCCCTGGCCGGACACAGCTCCTTCCCTCCTGATGTGGTTGAAGGGGTTATTCTCCTCTGTCACCAGATTGGCCTCCGAAGCAAAGGGAGACGTCGGCGCTACCGGAGAGACCGGCTCCTGAGGAACCTGCGGTGTCGGTTCAATCGGACTGTCCACACGGTCGAAGGGACGCTTTTCCTCCTTGATAGCCTCATAGAGGGCAGCCCTCGTCTGTACAACATATGGATTGGCCCAGAAGAAATTGGAAATTCCCAGTGTCACAGTCCCAAGCAGGAACCATGGGATAAAGGAGAGATCCAGAACAAAAGATCGGAACTTATTGCCATTCATCATATACCTGGAGACAGCAAAGGCATCCTCTCTCGGCATATCCGGATACTCCGCCAGCAAATAGGGAATCATCTGATACTCGTAGGACTTGACGATGCCTGGGATCAAAAAGAGTAAACTCCACAGGGATGTGAAGAGTCCCCGCAGGAACATGATCTTCACTCCGTTCATGTAGTGATGATCGAAGCCGTGACCCAGGCTGGACACCCGACCGGGTCCATGCAGATTGTCTAAATAGAAGCGGCTGGCTCCCAGTTCCAGAGGACCATAGACAAAGACGGAGACAAGCAGTCGGATGGTTCCCAGGATGAGGATCAGAGCAAACCCGAGGGCCAGAAACGCAAAGAACATCACATAGATCCGGGCCCAGACTGTATCCTGAACGCGGCGGGAATTCCAATAGTCCCTGTTATACTGATAGCTGTCCCTATAGGAATTGCTGTAACCGTTGGAATAATTATTACGAAACAGACGGGAGAGATCCTCTTCGTCCAGGAGAGAGCTGCGGTCAGGATTGGTCTGATAGGAGGCCGGATAGACCAGATCAGACTGCACATAGCCATTGGAATCTGTCCTGGGAACTGCGGAGAAGAGAAGGTCTTCCCAATAATTTGCTCCAGATGCGATCGTTCCCACAACTGTAGCCACGGAAATGCCGTTGACCCAACCGCTGGCAATACCGCCTCCGGCAGTCGCCATCATAAAGGCAATGGTCACCAGCAGTGTACGCCAGTAGTTGCCTCGAAAGGCCTTCTTGGCTCGATCCTTTAAATCTTTTCTTTCCCACATAAAAATACTCCTATCAGAGACTTGTTTTTCAAGTCAAATCATAGGAGTATAACCTTATTCCCGCAATAGAAAAACCTTAAAAGATTCTTAAAAAGCCCTGATTCGTCCCGCTGCCCTTTCGGGTTGACCTGTCTTCACCTGGTCTGCAGATTGGCATTATTCTGGCGAACGCTGTCCTGCCCCGCCTCAGGCACGTTTCCCTGGGCATTGCTGTCCGTGAAGCTGTTATCCTTATTTACCGTGACCCCAAGCCCCTTTAAGTCTTTTTGGGCTGATGTGCGATAGTGAGAACCGGTCAGATCCGTCAAAAGCTGCTCGTAATACTTGACGGCATTGTCCCGGTCGCCCAGCTTATTGTAGGCAGAGGCCAGCCGATAGAGGGCGGCGCCGTCCTCATATCCGGCACTGGCCTTGTCCTGAACCAGGGGCAGGTACTGGTTGACCGCCTCCTGCCAGTTGCCGGCGCTGTAGGCCGTATTGCCCGCTGTATACGCCGACTTCTTCTTGAAATCAGCCAGCTTATTGTTGAGCTCGTCAAAGTCGGCCTTACCGGTGTCTCCCAAAAGATCTCGGTTCACGGAGGAAAAGGCCTGATAGGCCCCCGCCTGATCATTGGCCGCCAGCTTTCTCTTGGCCTCGATCAGATTCTCATAGGAAGTCACCGCATCCGCCTTGCCGGTATAATTGGATAGCTGACTCTGCAGACTCTCCACCTGCTTCTGCAAAGAGGAAATACTGGTGTCCGACGCCTCCTTCTGCTGATTGGCGGATACTAAGGCATCGGCTGCCGTGCTGTTATTGTGCGCTCTGACCGCCGGGTAAATGAGGAAAACCGAGATCAGAATCCCTGTGATGATCCCCACAAGGATATTGAGGAAGCTCCCTCTGACCCCGTCAAAATAGTCTAAGACAGAGCGACGATCCTCCAGGGGTATCTCATCACTGCCCAGTATAGAAGCCCGGGGAAGACGACGTCGGCTCCCCCTGTGTAACTGGGCGGCCTTCTTAAGGCCCTCCCGGGTCTCCTTGCTGTAGCGAACGGTCACGGGGTCAGAGGCGTCAATCCTCCGGGCCACCTTTAAGGCCCTGGCCGCTTCCTCGTAATTGCCGTCCGCGATTTGGCAGAGGGCAAAGAGCTGATAGGCCTTGACCATATGCGGATTCATCTCCATGACCCGCTTGAGCTGAATCCTCGCCAGGTCTCGGTTTCCCTCCTTGCAGTAGCGAACCGCCTGGTTGAACTTGTGCATGGTATTGGTGATCTTGTCCAGGGCGCTCCTGCTCTTCTGGATCTGATCCAGGTAAAGATCCACCCGATTGCCTTCCGGCTGCAGATTCTTGCTGATCACCCACTCGTTCAGGGCTAAAACCGCCTCGCCGATCTCATAGTAGCACAGTCCCAGCAGGTTTCTTGCATCCGTCAGCCCCTTGTCGCAGTGCAGGGCAGTCTCCAGATTTTCAATAGCGGAAGAAATCTCCCTGTTCTGTGCCCGGCGCAGGCCCTCGTTATAGAGCTGCTGACCCCTGGCCCTGACCCTGCGGTACTCCCTCAGATTGGCGCCGCATATGGGACAGTATTCCTCCCTGTCGATCTCATAGCCGCAATAAAAACAATTCATAGCAGCCCCCTAACGGCGTAGCGCTCCGCCATTTTTGACAATCTCTCGCATGAGATCTGTCAAATCGGTCAGGTCTTTCCTGTGAATAGCGTCTTCCGCCTCTTCAACTTCCATAATGGGTTCGTAGTGCTTCAGCTCTTCCTCAAAATCTATCATGAAAAATCCTTCCCCCGGCTACCGGAATACATTTCACAGGGACGCGCCGCAGGGTTTATCTCCCTCCGACGCAGGGCTCTCACACGGACAGCCCCTCCTCGATGGACTTGAGTCGGGCTGTGACATCCGCCATCATCTGCTCATACTTAGCCAGCTTATCCCGCTCAGCCGCCACCTTATCCGCAGGGGCATTGGAGAGGAAGCGCTCATTGCTCAGCATGCCGTGAGACCGCTTCAATTCTCCCTCCAGACGTTTCTGCTCCCTCGTAAGGCGTTCCTTCTCCTTAGTCAGATCGACCAGATCCGCCAGGGGCATATAGATGACCGCGTCGGGAATCACTGCCGACACCGCGTCTGAGCCGATCCCGCTCTCGTCGGCTTGGACACAGACCTCAGAGGCGTTGGCGAGCCCGGCATAGGTTGTTTGATTTTGCGCGAAAATCTCCCGAATCCCCGCGTCCTGAGACACGATAATCAGCTTGGACTTACGGCTGTTGGGCACATCCATCTGCGTCCGGACATCGCGAACGGCCCGAACCAGATCCATGGCGTGCTCCAGAGCCTGCTCCGCCTCCGGATCACAGGCCTGCGCGGAGTAAACGGGCCAGTCCGCGATCATAATGGATTCCTCCTCCGGGCGCAGGCTGCAGTATATCTCCTCCGTAATAAAGGGCATGAAGGGGTGGAGGAGCTTTAAGGCCTCCGCCAGAACTTCCTTCAGGGTATAAAGGGCTGCGTTGGCGGAGTTCGGATCCTGCTCCTTGTGGTACATGCGGGGCTTGACGATCTCAATGTACCAGTCGCAGAACTCATCCCAGATAAAATCGAAGACCTTCTGTACCGCGATCCCCAGCTCATACCTCTCCATGTTGTCCGTAAGCTCTTTTACCACGGTATTCAGGCGGCTTTTGATCCAGCGATCTTCTATTTTCAACGCACCGGACGCCGGCTCATGCAGGCTGACCCCGTCCAGATTCATCAGGATGAAGCGGGAGGCGTTCCAGACCTTATTGGCAAAATTGCGGCTGTTCTCCACACGCTCGATATAGAAGCGCATGTCATTGCCGGGCGCGTTTCCCGTGATCAGAGTCAGGCGCAGGGCGTCGGCCCCGTATCGGTCGATGATCTCCAGGGGATCAATCCCGTTGCCTAAAGACTTGGACATCTTGCGCCCCTGGTCGTCGCGAACCAGGCCGTGGATCAGGACATGGTGGAAGGGAGCCTTGCCGGTCTGCTCCAGGGCGGAGAACATCATGCGGATGACCCAGAAGAAGATGATGTCGTATCCCGTCACCAGAACATCGGTCGGATAGAAGTAGTCCAGCTCCGGCGTCTCCTTTGGCCAGCCCAGGGTGGCAAAGGGCCAGAGGGCGGAGGAGAACCAGGTATCCAGGGTGTCCTCATCCTGGACGAAATGCCTGCCCTTGCACTGAGGGCAGGTCTCCGGGGCTCCACCCCGCTTCACGACAATCCGGCCGCAGTCCTGGCAGTAATAAGCCGGAATCCGGTGTCCCCACCAGAGCTGACGGGAGATACACCAGTCCTTGATGTTCTCCAGCCAGTGCTCATAGGTTTTCCCGTAGTTCTCGGGGACAAAGCGCATCTCTCCCCGCTGAAAAGAGTCGAGCGCCTCCTTCCCCATCTCCTTCATACGGACAAACCACTGGGGTTTGATCATAGGCTCAACCGTCGTGTGGCAGCGATCATGAGTGCCGACGGCATGGGTGTGGGGAACAACCTTGACCAGAAGGCCCAGCCGATCCAAGTCCTCCACCATGGCCCTGCGGGCCTCATAGCGGTCCATGCCCGCGTACTTGCCGCAGCGTTCATTCAATGTGGCGTCGTCATTTAAAATGTTAATCTCTTCCAGCTGATGGCGCTTGCCCACCTCGAAATCATTGGGATCGTGGGCTGGCGTAATCTTCACGCAGCCGGTTCCAAATTCTCTGTCGACATACTCGTCGGCGATCACCGGAATCTTCCGGTCCGTCAGGGGAAGGAGGAGCATTTTGCCGACCAGGTCCCGATAGCGGTCATCCTCAGGATTGACAGCGACAGCCGTATCCCCCAGGAGGGTCTCAGGACGGGTCGTCGCGATCTCAACGAACCGGCCCTCTTCTCCCTCAATCGGGTACTTAATATGCCAGAAGCTGCCCTCCTGATCCTCGTGCTCGACCTCGGCGTCAGACAGGGAGGTCTGACAGCTGGGACACCAGTTGATGATCCGGCTGCCCCGATAGATATAGCCTTTCTCATACAGGCGGCAGAAGACCTCCTCGACCGCCTCGGAGCAGCCCAGGTCCATAGTGAAGCGCTCCCTCTCCCAGTCTGCGGAACTCCCCAGCTTCTTCAGCTGATTGATAATCGCGCGGCCGTATTCCTCTCTCCAGTCCCAGCAGTATTCCAGGAACTTCTCCCTGCCGATGGCCAGCTTGTCAATCCCTTTTTCCTTCAGGGCATTGGTCACCTTGACTTCCGTGGCGATGGCCGCGTGATCCGTCCCCGGCTGCCAGAGGGCTTCATAGCCCTGCATGCGCTTGTAGCGGATCAGAATATCCTGCATGGTATTATCCAGGGCATGACCCATATGCAGCTTTCCGGTGATATTGGGAGGGGGCATGACAATGGTGAAGGGCTTCTTATCCCGGTTCACCTGAGCGTGAAAATATCCCTTATTCTCCCATTTCTCATACAGGCGGACCTCGATCCCCTTGGGATCATAGGTCTTGGCAAGCTCCCTGCTCATACAAACTCCTTCCCTGGTCGAAAAAGACCGTGAAACAGCGCATACCGACTGCCATACTCGCGATGACATTCCTGTTTCCGCGCGATATATGGCGACCAGCATGGCATTTCACAGCCTCGTCATGCCTCTTCCTTCCGATTGGCTCTACTCTCTGTTTCCTGCGCCAAAGCCGTAATCTCTAGTCATTTTAAGCGGATCAGGGGGGCTTGTCAACGTGCCGGACAGGCACTCAAACCCACACCGGACGGGCACCCCAGCCTGCCGCTCAAGCCTCCCCGCCCGTCCGGGTTACAGATCCGCCCAGACAGGCAAAAATCAGGCAAGGCAAAAACAACGTAAAAGAGCACAGCCGGCATGAAGCGCCGACCGTGCCCTATCATTCGTGACAGACAAGTGCCCACGGGGCACAGATCTGATTCCCTTTACTCCAGGAGCACAGAGTCAATATCCGCTCTCCTGCCTGGGATATCAGCCCTTCTTCTCCTCGGTACAGCAGGATCCGTCTGCGCAGTTTCCGCTGCAGCCGATGCAGCCCCCGGAATGACGGATCACATGAACGCAGCCGATCACCAGTGCCACAATGGCAACAATCGCAATGATACTTCCAACAATCGTAGGCATATTTGCTCCTTTCTCATCAGATCCCCTGGCGAAGGAACCCTGACGGCAATGATAACACTGATATTTTTCAAATGCGCGCAGATCAAAGACAGATCTGCACGCATTGATTTATATTTACGGTTTACGGCAATGAGAAATTCATTACTGCTTATTCTTCTCCAGAGCCTCAACAGAGGTCTCGCCTCTCACTGTCTCCTCAGGTACATAGCCCTTGCGGAAGAGCAGGTAGAGAACGCCCGCCAGTAAGATGAAGCCCACGACAGACGCGGCGGTGAAGGGTACGCCGAAGGCCAGACCGATGACACGGTAGACGATCAGTGACACAACATAGGCCCAAGCGCACATCCAGCCGACTGCGGCCCAGAACCACTTGCGGTTGTTCATCTCTCTGCGGATGGCGCCCATAGCGGCAAAGCAAGGGGCGCAGAGCAGGTTGAAGCACATGAAGGCATAGGCGGAAATGGGGGTGTAGTCCTTGGCCACATTGTCCCAGATCTGCTCACCGTCCTCCTCCAGATCATCATCTCCCTGATAGTTATAGAGAACGCCGAAGGTGCCGACTACATTCTCCTTGGCCAGAAGTCCGGTCACAGACGCGACGGTCGGTCTCCAGGAGCCGAAGCCATTGGGTCTGAAGATGGTAGAAATGGGCTGGGCGACGGTAGCCAGAATGGAGGAGTCCATATAGGAGACCTCATCCTCATCCACATTCATCTTCTCCGCCAGATCAGTGACGATCTGCGGATTCTCCTCGACCGCGTTGGCCCAGTTGTCATCCTGCAGATAGGAGAACTTCCCTTCAATGAAGCCGAAGTTGGAGGCGAACCAGATGATCATGGTCGCCAGAATAATCATGGAACCGGCGCGCTTTACGAAGGAGAAGCCTCTCTCCCAGGTGGCGCGGGCGACATTGCCCACGGAGGGCACATGATAGGCGGGCAGCTCCATAACGAAGGGAGCCGGCTCTCCCGCGAAGGCCTTGAATTTCTTCAGAATAATTCCTGAGAGAACAATGGAAGCCATTCCGATAAAGTAAGCGGACACGGCGATCAGGGAGTTGCCTCCGAAGATCGCTCCGGCGATCAGGCCGATGATGGGCATCTTGGCGCCGCAGGGGATGAAGGTGGTAATCATAACCGTCAGACGGCGGTCACGGTTATTCTCAATGGTACGAGTTGCCATGATTCCGGGAACGCCGCAGCCGACGCCGACTAAAACCGGGATGAAGGACTTGCCGGACAGGCCGAACTGGCGGAAGATACGATCCATGACAAAGGCGACACGGGCCATATATCCGATGTCCTCCAGAATCGCCAGGCAGAGGAACATAACGACGATCTGGGGAACGAAGCCCAGCACGGACCCGACACCCGGGATAATTCCGCTCTGAATCAAAGAGTAGATAATTCCTCCCTCCTTAAGGTGCAGGACGCCCAAAAGGAGCATATCCATCCAGGCCGGAACCAGCTTGGCGAAGAGTTCATCGTTGATCCAGTTGGTTGCAATGGTTCCGATTCCGATATGACTGCCGAAGTCCCCGTTGGCGCCGCCCATGGAAACGGCATAGACGAAGGCCATGATGACGACGAAAATCGGCAGGCCCAGCCAGCGGTTGGTGACAATGCGGTCGATCCGGTCAGATATGGTCATGGCGTGCTTGCCCGCCTTCTTCTTGACCGCGGAGGAGATAATCTTCGCAATATACTCATAGCGGGCATTGGTCACAATCGACTCGGAGTCGTCGTCGTAGTGATCCTCACAGGCGGAGACGATGTCCTCAATCTGGCTCTCGACGTCCTTAAAGCGGCCTGACTCCATCATCTTGGAATCTCTCTCAAAGAGCTTGATGGCGTACCAGTGCGCGAACCTGGCGTCGACCTTGCCCGCGATCAGGTTCTCGATCTTGTCAATCGCAGCCTGGTCCTCTCCGCTGAAGATGGCCGGAGCGACGACCTCCTGCTTGGACTTGGCAGCCTTTACCGCGAGCTCCGCCGCCTGCGTGGTGGACTCATTCTTGAGCGCGGAGATCTCGATTGTCGGGACCCCCAGCTCCACAGCCAGTTTCTTGACGTCAATGGAGTCTCCGTTCTTCCGAACCAGATCCATCATGTTCACTGCTAAAACCACAGGAGTCCCCAGTTCCATCAGCTGGGTTGTCAGATAGAGATTTCTCTCAATGTTGGTTCCGTCGACGATGTTTAAAATAACATCCGGTTTCTCCTCTACCAGATACTGTCTGGAGACAACCTCCTCCAGAGTGTAGGGAGAGAGAGAATAGATACCCGGTAAATCCTGGATCGTCACATCATTGTGACCCTTGAGTTTACCTTCCTTCTTCTCAACCGTAACACCGGGCCAGTTACCGACATACTGTCTGGCGCCGGTCAGGTTATTAAACAACGTCGTTTTACCGCAGTTGGGGTTACCTGCCAGAGCAATTTTGATACTCACACTTGCCTCCTACTCTTCTACTTCAATCATCTCTGCGTCCGCCTTGCGGATGGAGAGCTCATAACCGCGCACATTCAACTCCATGGGATCGCCCAGGGGAGCCACCTTGCGAACCAGAATTTCTACTCCCTTGGTGATCCCCATATCCATGATACGGCGCTTGGTCGGGCCCTCTCCGTGCAGACGTCTGACCGTCGCCTTTTCCCCAACCTTAACATCTTTGAGTACTTTCATATTCTCCTCTTTCTGCACAATAAAATGCCTGCTGCTCTTGCCTCAGGCATTGCCAAACCACACTGCTCGGTGTCCGGACTCTCTCTATACCATAATCCGATTCGCCATACCTGCATCAATCGCAACGCGAGAGGACTTGATCTGTACAATCAAGTTGCTTCCGTTATCACTGACCACCATGACCTCTTCGCCGGGGACGAAGCCCAGTTCGGACAGGTGGTTGCGCACACTGTCGCGCCCGTTGATTTTAATGATCGTATTCTTGCTGCCCTGATCTGCCATGGAAAGCGGCATCATCAACATCACCTCGATTCTCTCTCAGAAGCGTCCGAACAGCCCCTTCTTCTGGCAGGGAAGGCACTCAGCACCCAGGTAGTCATACCCGGTCTCCTGAATCGCCGCCTCAAGAGCGTCCAGATCCACCTTCTCCTCTGTGAGGAAGGTAGCCTGCTTCTTCCTGCGGTCCGCCTTCACCTTCTTCGCCGATGGGACGGCCTTGCGGATTGCTTCGGCAATATGCGTTTCGCACATGTTGCACATCATACCTTCAATTTTGGCTTTCGTCTGATACATCCAGTTAGTCCTTTCTAACCAGTAATAGTATATTGTAAGGGTCCCCTTACTTCCATAGTCAAATTGCACAGATTTGTCTCCCCTAACAGGCGATTTTCAACAAAAAATTACCCTTGTTCTCAAATGCTTCTGCAAAAATTCTCATATCCTTCCGCAAAACGCGCTTAGCCAACTGTGTCAGCCCTGTCCATAGTAGGCATGGGCCCCATGCTTGCGATAGAAATGCTTGTCGCGGATGGCATCCTGAGCCGGCCTGGCCTGCGGATTGATTTGCTCTGTCTGGCAGGCCATTCGAGCCAGCTCTTCCAGAACGACGGCGTGGTAGACCGCCTGAGCGGCATCCTTCCCCCAGCAAAAGGGTCCGTGGCTGGCGCAGAGAACCGCCGGCGTGAAGACCGGATCCAGTCCCCGCTCGTCGAAGGTCTCCAGGATGACATTACCCGTCTCCTCCTCATAGGCCGCCTCTATCTCCTGCGGCGTCAGATCTCTGGTGCAGGGGACGGGACCGTAGAAATAGTCCGCGTGCGTCGTCCCGTAGAGAGGGATATCCCGTCTCGCCTGAGCCCAGGAAGCCGCCATAGAAGAATGGGTGTGAACAATGCCCCCGATTTGGGGCCAGGCCCGGTAGAGCTGTAGATGCGTTGCCGTATCCGACGAGGGGCGCAGCTCTCCCTCTACCTGTCTTCCCTTAAGGTCTAAAACGACCAGCTTCTCCGGGGTCAGATCCTCATAGTTAAGGCCGCTCGGCTTGATGACAAGCAGGCCGCGTTTCCTGTCAATCCCTGAGACATTGCCCCAGGTATAGGTCACCAGCCCGCGCGCGGGCAGCTCCATATTGGCCCGGTAGACTTCCATCCGCAATTCTTCCAGCATATCCTTCTCCCTCTTTTGCCTCTCCATCTTATCCTTGTGTGGACAGACCCTGTCCGCTTCTGTTCACTGCCTGCCGTCCTTCTTATTTGAATAAGCCTGCCCGCACGCAAGGAGTCGCCTTAGACCGGCCTTGACCCGCTCCTGTCGGCTCACAAGGGCCCGCCTGTTCTAAAGAGTCTAATCCTGCCTCCTGCTCTGTAAGCATTCTCCGGCAAGCCGCTCAAGCGCAAGTCCCTCCCGATAGTCTTGCATATAGCGCTCAAAGCCCTCAACATCCCCGGGATCCGGCGTCATAGTCTTCGTCTCCATCCGACAGAAGACCTCCTTCTTCAGATAGGTCGCCAGATCCGGCCGAACCATCGGTTCCGTCAGCATGTATGCCGCCAAAACGGCGATTCCCCAAGAGCCTCCCTCAGAAGCCGTCGCCAGAAGCGAGACAGGAGTATTCAGAGCAGCCGCCATGAAGCGCTGCCCCACCCCTCTTGTCTTAAAGAGGCCTCCGTGCGCGTACATGCGCTCCAGCGGCACGCCCTCTTCCTTGAGCAGAATATCCATGCCGATTTTGAGCGTAGCCATGGAGGAATAGAGGTTGGACCGCATAAAATTCGCCAGTGTGAAATGGTCTTCCGGTCGTCTGACCTGCATGGGACGACCGGAAGAGCAGCCGGTCACATGTTCCCCGGACAAATAATTGTAGGAGATCAGGCCTCCGCAATCCGCTTCTCCGGCCAGAGCCTCTTCATATAGCTTGCCGTAGAGACTGTCCATATCCATCTCTATTCCAGCCAGCCGATTATAGTCCGCAAAGAGCTGAACCCAGGCATTGAGGTCACTGGTGCCGTTGTTGCAGTGGGCCATGGCGACGGGCTTTCCGTCCGCTGTCGTCAGCAGGTCCAGCTCACGGTGGACATGGGAAAAGAAGTGATCCATGACGATCATCGCGAAAATAGAGGTCCCTGCGGACACATTACCGCTGCCCGCGGCCACGCTATTAGTCGCGACCATACCCGTTCCCGCGTCTCCCTCCGGCGGGCAGAGCGGAATTCCGGGGATCAGATCCCCCTCGGGATCCAGACATCTGGCTCCGTCCTCCGTCAGACGACCCGCCCTCTGTCCGGCCGGCAGGGGCTTCGGCAGAATTTTCATCAGGTCCAGGTTCAGACCGGCAATGACAGGATCCGCCTGGAAACTGGCAATGTGATCCGCCCGATAATTCCGGGTCTTCTCGTCAATCGGGAACATACCGGAGGCATCTCCGATTCCCAGCACCTTTTCCCCGGTCAGCTTCCAGTGCACATAGCCCGCCAGCGTCGTCAGGAAATCAATCCTGGCCACATGCTCTTCCCCATTCAGGACGGCCTGGTAGAGGTGGGCGACGCTCCAGCGCTGGGGAATATGATAGGAAAAGAGTTCTGTGAGCCGGTCCGACGCCCTCTCTGTCATCGTGTTGCGCCAGGTTCGGAAGGGAACCAGCAGATTTTTGTCCCGGTCAAAAGCCAGGTAACCGTGCATCATCCCGCTGACTCCGAGCGCTGCCAGCTTAGACAGCTTCACCCCATAGCGATCGAAGACATCCCTCTTCACGGCGGCATAGCAGGCGGCCAGGCCCTTCCAGACGTCCTCCAGATGATAGGTCCAAATGCCATTCTCCAGTCGATTCTCCCAGGTGTAGTCTCCCCCGGCGATCGGCCGGTGACTCTCGTCGATCAGAACCGCCTTGATTCTGGTGGAACCGAATTCGATTCCCAGTACTGCTTTTCCCTCTGCAATTGTCTCTTTCGCCCCCATAGTTCCTCCTCTTTTCCGCGGGATTCCGTCTCTCCTCCGCCTCTTACTTTTCTCTATCAGTCATCACTGTCTTTTGGTTTGTGTGCACGTGCACGTTTTCTCTATCCTATCAGCTTGACGGACATTCTTCAATCGGGAATCAGCTTTTCGCCTGCTGATACAATCGGGAATCAGGTTAGCGCTTGCTTTTCCTCTCTGAGAGTCTTATCATATCAGTTGTATAAAATCTTTTTTGTGCAAGCTTATTTTGCAACCACAAGGGGTGTGCTTATGAAAATGCAGGAATCGGCCCAGGATTACTTAGAATCCATTCTCATCCTCTCCCAGAAGCAAGACTATGTCCGCGCCACTGACATCTGCGCCTATTTCGGATATGCCAGAGCAACCGTCTCCGTCTTCATGAAACAGCTCAGAGAGAACGGTTACGTCAGCATGGATGAACACAAGCATATCAGCCTGACTGAGGCCGGCCGCCAGGTCGCCGTCGAGATGTATGAGCGCCACAAGTTTCTCTCCGCCTTCTTCGAGAGCATCGGCGTCCCGGAGGAGATCGCCGTTCGAGACGCCTGCCGTATGGAGCACTATATCTCCGCTGACACCTTCAAGGCTCTCAAGGAACATTTCGGCACGTCCGCGGAAATAGAAGCTGGGAAATAAGATTCCCGGGATAAAAGCTGTTCATAGGACAGCGTCTTTGTCAGACGGAATATTTGAGAAGGCCCCTGCGATCGCAGGGGCCTTCTCAAAATCGATTGCATATTACAGAAGCTGTCAGAACAGATACATAATCAGGCAAAGTTTATCTGGCCTGGTGTACTTTAAGCAGATTGGTCTTGCCCTCAACAGCCAGGGGAAGGCCCGCGGTAACAACCGCCAGCTGATCCTTCTCCATCAGATTCGCCCGGACCGCAGCTTCGACGGCATCATCAAGCAGTCTGTCAATATCACTCTCAGTCTCAATCATGACAGGTGTCACGCCCCAGTAGAGGTTCATCTGTCTCATGACCTGCTTATCGGTACAGCAGGCAATAATCGGATTGGCCGGACGGAATTTGGAAATCTGTGTGCAGGAATGACCGGATTTCGTCACATTGATGATGGCTACAGCGTCGATATCAGCGGCCAGCGTGCAGGCCGTATGGGCAATCGACAGGGCGACCCCGTCCTCTTCCTTAGCCTCGATCGCTGATACGCCGCGCTCTTTCAGACGGGCCTTGTAATTGATATCTTGTTCCGTGCGCACACAGATCCGGGCCATGGTTTTCACTGCCTGGACCGGATAGTTACCGGCTGCTGTCTCACCGGAGAGCATCACAGCCGATGTCCCGTCATATACGGCATTGGCCACATCTCCCGCCTCGGCCCTGGTCGGTCTCGGATGAATAATCATGGAGTCCAGCATCTGCGTTGCCGTGACAACCAACTTCCCCTTGAAGAGGGTCTTCTTGATAATCTCCTTCTGAAGGATCGGGACATCCTCCAGGGGTATCTCAACACCCATGTCTCCACGGGCCACCATAATACCGTCACAGGCGTCAATAATCGCGTCAATATTGGAAACGCCCTGGTTGGATTCAATCTTCGCAATAATCTTGATATTGTCTCCCCCATGCTCATGAAGGATCTTCTTGATCTCCAGGATGTCTTCCGCTGTGCGGGTAAAGGAAGCCGCAATAAAATCGAAGCCCTCCTGGCAGCCAAAGATCAGATCGGATCTGTCCTGCTCTGACAGATAATCCATGGTCAGGTCCACATTGGGAACATTGACCCCCTTCCGGTTCGACACCGGTCCGCCGTTTAAGACTCTGCAGGTAATATCGGTATCGGTCAGCCCGGTAACCTCAAGTTCCACCAGGCCATCGTCGATCAGGATATGGGACCCGACCTCGACATCTTTGGGCAGATCCCGATAGGAAACCGTGACAATCTCATTCGTTCCCTCAACCTGGCGGGTCGTAAGCGTAAAGGTCTGGCCATCCTCGAGCATCACCTTCCGGTCTCTAAAGTCCCGAAGGCGGATCTCCGGCCCTTTGGTATCCAGCAGGGCCGCAACGGGCAGGCGCAGCCTGTGCCTGATCTCACGAAGCTTGACCAGACGTCCCAGCTGCTCCTCGTGATCTCCATGGGAGAAATTAAAGCGGGCGACGTTCATACCGGCCCTGACCAGTTCCTCCATCAACCCATCCCTGTCAGTGGATGGTCCCATGGTACAGATGATTTTCGTCTTGCGCTTGTAATCCATGAAAAATTCTCCTTCTCTCTATTGCCCTGACGCGCGTAGATCCTCACGCCCTCATGGCGACGATCGCTTTTTGGTCAACGATTGCCCTGACGCGCGTGAATCCTCATGGGCAATCACTTTCCGATCATCGTCCCTCTCTGTCCCGCGATGGTCTTCTCCTGACCCTTCAGCCGCGTGATCAAAACCTTGCGAATGGCGGAATCCCCGATAAACTCAATGGCAGCCCGGATCTTGGGGAGCATATCGTCCGCGCCGAACATCCCCTGGTCCGCATATCTCGAGGCGTCCTCAACGCTGAGATAATCCAGCGCCTGCTCCTGCTCTGTTCCGAAATGAAGACAGACCTTGTCGACAGAGGTCAGAATCACCAGCATATCCGCGTCCACCGTCTGCGCCAAAAGTCCCGCCGCCGTATCCTTCTCAATGACGGCAGAGGCCCCCTTGAGGTCCTGCCCCTGCTCCAAAACCGGGATCCCGCCGCCGCCGCAGGCAATCACGAGCTGATCCGCCTCCAGAAGCGCGTTGATGGCGTCCGCCTCCACAATATCTATGGGCCTCGGCGTTGCCACAATGCGGCGATAGCCGCCGTCAACCGCCACAATGTGATTGCCCTTCTTCTCCTGTGCCCTGGCCTCTTCCTCATTCAGGACGCGGCCGATCACCTTGCTGGGATGGTAGAAGGCCTCGTCATAGGGATCCACCGTCATCTGCGTCAGAAGCGTGACGACATTCTTGTAAATACCCCTGCGATTCAGTTCGCCCCGGATGGCATTCTGCAGATCAAAGCCGATATAACCCTGGCTCATGGCGGAGGCAACAGACATGGGCGTGGAGGTATACTCGCTGTGATTCTTGGAGAACTCATTCATGGCCGCGTGAATCATGCCAACCTGAGGACCGTTGGAGTGCGTGATCACCACCTGATAGTCCTTCTCGATGAACTCGGCGATTGCCCTTGCCGTCTTGACCGTCGCCTCCTTCTGCTCCGGCAGAGTGGTTCCAAGCGCCTCATGTCCCAGGGCAATGGCAATTCTCTTTTTCTTCATTGCGTACCTCCCATTTCGCATGAAAACTTGTCCCTAGAATAGCATATCCGGGGCTCTTTTACTATGTAAAAAGAAATCCCTGATGCGACCCGATGCGGCAAAAATACCTTGGTACGGTTCCTTGGTACGGTTCCGTGCGGCAAAAAGAAGTCCTGACACACGCGGCGGCCCGGCCGGACATGTATCGGGACTTCTCTTGATCTCTTGATCTTCTGTCTTTTTCGCTGTCAGCTGGCCCTGCGCGCGCTGCTCATCTACTGCACCGTCGCCAGAGTCACTGTCACCGTCTTGCTCTTATAGTTGTCCGCGCGGGAGGCATAGCGAATCTTGATCTGGTCGCCGGCCTTTTTGCCGCTGATCAGGCTCTTAAGATCCTGCATACTCCCTATGCTGCTGTCATCCACCCCGGTAATGATGTCTCCCTTGGCGAGTCCGGCCTGCTGGGCAGGACTTCCCTCGCTCACCCTGGAGATATAAATGCCCGCGGGTACATTGTACTGAGACGCCTGGCTGGAGCTGATGTCAGCCCCGGCGATCCCAAGATAAGTGCTTCCGGAGGGAAGACTGCCGGCGGATGAATCCCCTGAGCTGTTGCCGGATGAATTTCCGGAATTGGATCCCTTAGACGAGTCGCTGCTGGTCCTGCTTCCATTTTGCATCAGGTCATCGATGATGGTCTTGGCCTGAGAGATCGGGATGGCATAGCCCATCCCCTCAACGGAAGTATCGGAGTACTTGGCGGACACAATGCCGATAACCTGGCCGTTGCTGTTTAAGAGAGCGCCGCCGGAGTTGCCAGGATTGACTGCCGCGTCCGTCTGGATCAGCTTATTGCTGATCGTGTTCCCGGAGTCATCCTTTAAGGTAACCTCTCTCTCCTTGGCCGAAATGACCCCTGTCGTCACAGACTGGCCGTAACCGAGGGCATTGCCGATGACAATGGCGGCCTGACCGACCTTGGCAGAATCAGAATCCCCGAGTGTCGCTATCTTAATCGCGGACACAGTAGAAGAATCCATGTCAGAGGTCTTGACCTTGACCACCGCCAGATCGTGCTGGGCATCCACTCCAACCACCTGAGCGGCTGCCGTTTTGCCGTCCACGAATGTAATCGTCAGCTCACTGCTGTTGGCGACGACGTGATTATTGGTCGCGATATAGGTATAGGCGTCATCCTGAGAGACGATGATCCCCGAGCCGGCGGAGGTGGACTCCTTGTTCTGGCTCTGGCCAAAGATGCTCCGATACTGCTCAATGGACACATTGGTCACCTGGACAATGGCCGGCATAACATTAGCGGCAATCGTAGCTACGTCCGTCGTTCCTCCATCCGTCACCACTGTCTGTGACAGGGGCCCGGAAGAGGAATTGACACTGGCTGCCGTCCGCGTCTTGCCGCTGATTTTGCCTGTCAGATAATTGGTCCCGGAGAATACCAGGCTGGCCACCAGGCCAAAGACCACGGCGGCTGCGACCAGCCGCCTCCAAAAGCCCTCTTTCTTGCTCCTGGCATGCATATTGCGGGCGCCGATCCCCTCGGTGCCTCCGGAAAAGGAGGGGCCGCGGTAGCTGTCCTCTGTCTGCGTCTGCCTGTCCGCCTCTCTGCCCCGGTAGCTTCTCTGCCCCTGCTGCCAGTTATACTGAGGCTGCTCGTAATTCTCCTGCTGTGACCCCATATCGGCTTGACTCTCATAAGGTCCCTGCTGAGATCCCATATCGGCCTGACTGCCGTAAGATTCCTGCTGAGACCCCATATCGGCCTGGCTCTCGTAAGGTCCCTGTTGAGACCCCATATCGGCCTGACTCTCATAAGGCTCCTGAGACCCTTCGACACCTGTTCCGTCTGTCTCTACCTGCCCTGCCTGCAAATCCTCCTGTCCGAAAGAGGACGCCTCCGAATCAACAAACTGCGGGTCAACAGACTGCGGATCAAAAGACTCGTGAATCGACGCCTCCTCTCCCGCCGGCACTGACGCACTGCTGTCCTCCTCATGCGCTGACACAGGCGCCTGGCCATCAGAGCCGATCCAGTCTGTCCGGCGCTCTCCGTTTTCTCTCTCCATATCAGCCATAGATCAAATCCTCATCTTTCTCACGATATTTTCTACCTGTTTTTCATCTTACGTATCATTTGTGTCTTATTCGTGTTCAAACAAATAAGTAATAATAACATTTCCGGTCAGGAAAAATAAAAAGGCCCTGCAGGCACTCAGCCTGCACTGCCTCTTTCCATGCCCTATTTTGAACAAATCCCCCTCGATCGCCTGTTCGCGCAAATTCGCCCGCAGATCTCCTATTCCTTTTTAAATGCCCAGAACTTATTAATGACAAAGTTGAGCGGTACGCTGATCAAGAGGTTGATTAGGGGAGCGATAAATTCAGAGATCCCTATGATTCTGACCCACAGGATCAAAAGAAATGTATTCAAAAACAATCCCGTAAAAGAATACGATATATAGGTCTTTAAGAGAGATTTCCAAACAGATCTCGTCTCTCCTTCCCCCAGCTTGAAGACCATTTTATTGTTCCAATAATAGGACCAGGCCACACTGAGGATAAAGGCCACGACCTGAGCCAGCAAATAATCTGCCCGGCCAAACCAGCCAAGGATTCGAAAGAGAATCAGCGTCCCCATGTAGAGCAGATAAGACAGGAGGGTGTTGCTCACTCCCACAATGCCAAACTTTACAAATTGCAAACAGGTGTTGACCGTATTCTCACTCAGCTCTCGATGAAAGATATGACAGAGTATCCCCAGTGCAAATCTCACAGCAACTTCAACGGCCTGCCAGAGGCCCCTGCCCGCTTTTTGCGATGACTGTTTTTCTGAACTCATCTGCTCTTCTCCAAGGTCTTTCGGATCCCCTCCGAAAAAGATGTCACCGGTTTCCAGCCTGTATCCCGGGTCAATTCAGATATATCCGCCAACAAATACATGGGCTGATGCGGATAATATTCCTTCCTGCCGAAACCCAGCTCTACATTCGGATTGACCGCATCCCTCAAGTCCCGAATATAGTCCGCCAGGTGCCTGCCGCAACCACTTCCCAGCGGATAGACCTTACCGTTCACACCGCTGTCTGCAATCCTCAGGATCGCCTCTGCGGCATCCTCGCTGTAAAGATAATCCCAGGTCTGTTCACAGGGCGTCAGATCCGGTGTCTGCCCGCTCTGAATGCAATCGATCAAGTAGGCGATCAGGGTCTGTTTTCCCTGGCCCGGTCCGTAGACACTCAAAATGCGAACCCAGTTCGACTCCATGCCCAAAGACCGGCAGAGCATCATGGCCAGCTTCCCGGAGGCAAACTTGGCAATCCCATAGCCGCTTTGCGGATTTACTGCCAGATCTCCCGTCAAAGGAGAAGATTGTATCCCGTATTCCGCCTGCGAGCCGGCACCAATGAACTTGCGGCAGCCCAGCCGATGGGCCAGATGCACGGCGTCAAGCGTATATTGAATGTTGCGCATCTGCAGATCGGCATCGTCTCTGCCCGCCCCACTTGTCGCATCCCAGGCCAGGTGAATGAAGACATCATAGGATTCGTCAAGGGACAGGGACCCGTATTCATCCAGATTGCACTCCAGCACCTTCAAGCGCTCACTGTCCGGCAGGTTCGACAGCCTCTTCGTGTTGCGGTGCACAATACAGGTCACTTCATCCCCATCCTGGATCTTGCGGCAGACAATCGCTCTGCCAATCATACCTGTCGCACCGCTAATGATGATTTTTTCCCTGGACTCCATAAATTACTCTTCCACCGGCTTGATATACATATTCTTCAAAAATTCTTCTCTCGGAAGGAAGGGAGCGAGATCCTCCAGCGGCGGACTTACCAGGGTCCCATCTTCCAGGCGCTTCGTCGAACTCTTGGGTTCAAAAATCTGTTCCGTGGATACAAAGATTTCAAAGAGAACCGGCCCATCGGTAGCCATCATCTTCTCATAGCCTTCTGCAAGCTGGGCATTGCTGTGAGCCTCCACATAGGGTATATCAAAAGCTGCTGCGATTTTACGGTACTCCGGGAAAGATAGATCATGGCTCTCCGGACCGATCCCGACCTTGGGTCTTCCCCCGAAGAGGTTGTTCTGGGTCTGCCGGATGGAGTGATACCCCTGATTATTGATCAGGACGATCTTGATCGGCAAATGATTCGTTGAAATCGTCTGCAATTCCTGCAGATTCATCATAATACTGCCGTCTCCCTCAAGACAGATCGTCATCTTCTGATCATGAGCCATGCATCCTCCGATGGCTGCCGGAAGTCCGTATCCCATACTTGCGATGGCATTGTTATTGAAGAAACGGGTTCCCTTCTTGATAACCCAGCTCTGATGACCGGCCACACAGCAGGTACCGTTGCTCGTAATCACAAGAGTTCCCTCCGGAAGTCTCGAGCTAATGCTGTCAAATGCGGCATAGGCATTGGCAAAGCGGTCATTCTCTTCTCTGTGACGCGGAAGAACAACGGGATAATCCTTCTTCCAGTTCTCACAGATCTGTCTCCAGTCCGATGCGGCGCTGACGAGCTTGTCATTCCCCTCGCAGAGTGCATTGACTCTCTCAAAGAAATCCCCTGCATCCGCATGAATGGGCATCTCTACATGAATGGTAGGCTTGCGAAGCTCTGCCGGATCCACATCCACCATAATGACTTCTGCTTCTCTTGCCCAGGTCTTCCAGTTATAGCCCACAACACGAATCGGGAGCCGATTTCCAACCGCCAGAACAAGATCTGCATTCTGAACCGCGAAATTGCCGGCCCGGTCTCCCATATTCCCGCCGCGCCCGCAGTAGAGCGGATGATCCGTCTCAATCAGATCAATCGCATCCCAGTAGGTGACAACCGGAATTCCCAGTTTCTCAACGGCCTCCCGGAAAGCATCATAGCCTCCGGAGAGACGGATCCCGTTGCCCGCATAAAGAACCGGCCTCTTCGCTGCACGAACTTTGTCCAAGACGGTCTGCACGGTCTCTGCGGATACCGGCGACGGCAGGTTCTGCGCCGCGTCATCCTCAGCCATCTCCTCCGGGCTGTAAGCGACAAGATCATCCGTCTCGATGATTCCCCCCTGATAATTGACGGGAATATCAAGCCATACCGGTCCCGGTCTGCCGGTCGTTGCAAGGTGGAGGGCTCTCTCAAGGTCATGGCGGATGGTCCTGGGATCCTCTATCATCTTGGCAAACTTGCACATGTTGGATACGGACTTGGTAATATCATATTCCTGATCCCCGACTGCGCGCAGATGATAGCCCTGCGTAAACTGCTCATTATATCTGGCAGTCGTGTCATAACGCACCTGTCCGGAGATGATAAGCATGGGGATCGAATCCAGCCATCCGCCGACCACGCCGGTAATCGCATTGGTACCGCCGGGACCTGTGGTAACACAGAGCAGGGCCGGTCTGTTATTCCATCTGGCATAGGCTTCTGCGGCAATCGCACTCCCCTGTTCATTGTGGTTATAAATGCTCTTCAGGCCCGGATGATGCCCAAAGGCATCATTCAAATGCATCGCGCCGCCGCCGGTCACCGTAAAGCAATTGCGAATGCCCCAATTCACCAGGTAATCTGCCACATAATCTGCTAATCTCTGCTTCATTTTCACTCCCTCTAGATGCGTAAAACACAAGACCGGCAGGCGGGATACACCGCCCTGCCGATAGACCGTCCCCAATAAAAGGCAACAGGGGATATCGTATTTTTATTGGTCAATCGCCTCAAGAATTGTCTTAGCCATATAGGCAAGCTTGTCATCTGTCATGCCCGGATATACGCCTACCCAAAAACTATCCTCCATGATACGGTCTGTATTGGTCAGCTGACCGACAATCCGATAGCCCTGACCGGATGCGCGCATCTCATCGAAGCAGGGATGCTTGGTCAGATTCCCTGCAAAAAGACGCCGGGTCTGCACGCCGTGATCCTCGACATAATCCACAATCTTCTTGCAATCGATCCCCTCCTTGCAGGTTAAGAGGAAGCCAAACCAGCTGGGATCTGAATTCTCCTCCGCCACCGGAAGGATCAGCTTTGCATCCGCGCCGCCTTCTGCCAGCAGATGATACAGGGTTCTGAAGTTCTGCTTGCGCCTCTCGACAAAGGAGGGGAACTTCTCCAGCTGGGCACAGCCGATTGCCGCCTGCATATCCGTAGCTTTCAGGTTATAGCCAAAGTGAGAGTATACATACTTGTGATCATAGCCGTAAGGAAGCTCGCCATACTGGCCGGTAAAGCGGTGCCCACATCGGTTATCCTGACCGGATGCGCAAATGCAGTCTCGTCCCCAATCTCTCATGGAGCGAATGATCTTGTGCAGGAGCGGGTTGTCGGTATAGACGGCTCCCCCCTCACCCATAGTCATGTGGTGGGGCGGATAGAAGGAGGAGGTTCCGATATCTCCAATGGTGCCTGTCAGCTTGGTCTGTCCGTCAATCGTATAGGTGCTTCCCAGGGCATCGCAATTGTCTTCCACCAGCCACAGGCCGTGCCTGTCACAGAATTCCTTGACAGCCTTCAGATTAAATGGATTGCCCAGCGTATGCGCCATCATAACCGCCTTTGTCTTCTCCGAGTATGCGCTCTCCAGCATATTGACATCAATGTCATAGCCTGGAATCGTAACATCGACAAAGACCGGGATACAGCCATACTGAATAATCGGCGTCACAGTCGTCGGAAAACCCGCGGCCACTGTGATAATCTCATCTCCCCGCTTAATTCTGCGCTCACCCAAAAGGGGAGAGGTCAGGGTTGCGAAGGCCACCAGATTGGCACTGGAGCCGGAATTGACCAGAGAAGCGTATTTCACCCCCAGATACTTGGCAAAATCGCGTTCGAACTGCTCTGTCCAATGACCGGAGGTCAGCCAGAACTCAAGTGCCGAATCCACCAGATTCACCATCTCTCTCTCGTCATAGACCCGGGCAGCGTAGGAGATACGGTCCCCGGGGGTGAACGTCTGATTCTGACTGTGATACTTTCTCGCGTACTCTGCCACCTGATCCAAAATCTGCTGGCGGTCTTCATTCTGTCCCATTTCTTGTCCTCCTCTGTCAGATCAAATACATCCTGATTTCTTATATTCCACGGCCTATTGAAGAAAGGCGCGAATCTGCTCTTCTGTCAGAGCGGCCATATCGGCCCCCTCATGCCAGGCCCGATACCACTCTACCGTGTGCCGAATGGCTTCATCAACCCTCCATACCGGCTTCCAGCCCAGGGTGTGCCTGAGTTTGGAGCAGTCCAGCTTGAGGAAATTCGCCTCATGGGGTGCATCAGGTTCTGCCTGGCTCTTCCAGGCGGCCTCCTGTCCCCAGAACTGTACGAAATAATCCGCCAGCTGTCCCGCGGTAATGCAGTCCTCGTCAACCGGTCCCACATTATAATACCCGGCATACGAAGGATCTTCGGCCTGCTTCATGACAATCATCAGATAGACATATAGGGGTTCCAGTACATGCTGGAAGGGCCTGGTCGAATAGGGGTTTCGGATGCCGATCGTCTTCCCCTCCACCGTGCTTCGCACACAATCCGGCACGATACGGTCCGCCGCAAAATCGCCGCCTCCGATGACATTTCCCGCTCTGGCTGTGGAAATCGCAATATCTCCCTCGTGACTGAAAAAAGACTTCTTGTAAGAATGTGTCACGATCTCCGAACAGCTCTTGGAGTTCGAATAGGGATCGTATCCATCCAGCTTTTCATCCTCCTGAAAAGCGTGATCTGCAAGGTCATTGTTCTCATAGACCTTATCTGTCGTAATATTTAAGAAACTCTCAGCTCCCGGATACAGGCGCAGGCACTCCAGGATATTTACCGTTCCCATGACATTGGTCTCATAGGTGTAGCGCGGCAAATCATAAGATGCGCGGACAATCGGCTGGGCGGCCAGATGGAATACACAGTCCGGTTTCGCCTGCCTGTAGGCGGACTTCAGAGCCTCAAAATCCCGGATATCCCCTATGGTAGAGTGAATTTCCTTCTCGACCCCCATAATGTCAAAGGCAGCCGGATCCGAGGGCGGCGTCAGGGAATATCCGTATACCTCTGCTCCCAGAATAGACAGGATCTTACACATCCAGCTTCCCTTAAAACCGGTATGGCCGGTCACAAAGACCCTCTTGCCGGCATAGAAGGCCTTCAGCTCTTCAAAATGTCCCATGCTCAATCCTCCCATACCTTCCAGGGAGCCGCATTCGCCCCCCACAGCTCTTCCAACTTCTGCTTCTCCCTCTGCGTATCCATGCACTGCCAGAAGCCCAGATGGCGATAGCCCATCAGCTGTCCGTCTTCAACCAGCCTGCGCATTGGCTCCTGCTCGAAGATCGTTGTATCATCCGTCAGATAGCGGAAGATCTCCGGCTCAAGAACCATGAAGCCGGCATTGATCGTTGCCCCGTCGTCATCGCTCTTCTCGCGGAAGGAACGAACCTGTCCTTCCTCGCTCACATCCAAAACACCCTTCTGCTGGGCAAGAGAGGTTGTCGTAATCGTCGCATACTTGCCGTTTGCCCTGTGGAAAGCCAGAAGCTGATCCAGATTGACATCGGCAACCGCGTCTCCATAGGTGAGCATAAAGGGCTCATCGCCCACGTATTTCTGCACCCTCTTGATGCGCCCGCCGGTCATGGTGTTCAACCCGGTATCGACAACGGTCACCTTCCACTTCTCGGAATTGTTATTGTGAACCGTCATATCATTGGACGCGAGATCAAAAGTAATATCTGAATTATGCAGGAAGTAGTCCGCGAAATATTCCTTGATCACATACTGCTTGTAACCGGCAAGAATAATAAAATCCCGAACTCCGTAATGAGAATACAGTTTCATAATATGCCAGAGAATCGGTTTCTCTCCGATTTCAATCATGGGCTTGGGTTTGTAGACAGATTCCTCAGAGATCCTCGTTCCGAATCCGCCGGCCAGAATTAACGCTTTCATTGCACCTTCCTCCTACTTGTCTTCTTTGAAGTTCAGTCGTTCCTCTTCAATCACCAGAGGCCGGTTGATCACTCTGGTATTGACACTCATGATATATTCACCCAGCAATCCCACAAAAAACATCTGCAGTCCGCCAAAGAAGAATACACCGATCAGAATCGGCGCGCTTCCTGCCCCGAATCGATCCCAGTACAGGATCTTTAAGATCAAGTATATCAGGGCGACAAGAAAGCTTAAGACGGAAATCGCAAAGCCCCCGAATGTGGCCAGACGCAAACCTCCCTTGGTATAACTGGTAAAACTAAGCATTGCCGCGTCAAAAAGGGTAAAGAAATTATTGTGCGTCCGCCCCGCCTTGCGCTGCGGTTGCTCATAGGCAATTTCAAGATGATCCGGGGCATACTCGGCCACAATTCCACGAATAAAGGGGGTCGGATCCTTGAGTTGCCGCAAGACTTCCACAAAGCTCCGGTCATAGAGTCCGAAACCGGTAAACTGCTGGATCTGATCCACATTGCTCATGGCATGGATCAGCTTGTAGTAAACGCCCCGCAGGAAATACATCAGGCTGCTCTCCTTGCTGGAAGTTTTGACCATACAAATGACCTTGTTGCCTTCTTCCCACTTCTGGATCATCATCGGAATCAATTCCAGGGGATCCTGAAAGTCACAGCAGACCGGAATGGTACAATCCCCGCTCGTCTGGGTGATCCCGTAGTAGGGACTGTTAAACTGTCCGAAATTCTTCATGTTGAAGATGGCCTTCGTCTTCTGATCCTTCTCGCAGATCCCGCGAAGCAATTCCCTGGTCCGGTCCGTGGACTTGTTGTCAATAAAAAGGAACTCATAGTCATAGGCTTCCAGCTTCGTGCGAAAGAGTTCTGTCAGAGCGTCATGCATCTGAATTACATTCTCCTCTTCATTATAGCACGGAACCATGATTGATATTTTTTTCATTTGCTCTCTTCCTCCGTCCGAGACCTGCATTGACAATCAGAATCAGGATGAGAAGGGCTCCCGTAAAGGCAAGTCCCTCTCTGACATAGGGTGGCTGATAGGACAGGGACAGGTGATGAGTCCCCGCCGGCATGGAAACTGCCATAAAGGCATTATCGACCTTGAGAATTTCTGCCGGATGTCCGTCGATCTGCGCCTTCCATCCTTTGGAATAAGGCACAGCGAGCATGGTGTAACCGTCCTCTTTTTGCTCTATCTCAGCCGAAATCCGATTGTTGTCTATTGTCAGATCTTTGGCATTGTAATCAATCGTTTTTAGGAGGGAATCCAGGGTGTCCTTGCTCCTGTGAACGATTTTCAGCTGGTCAACACTGTAGGTCCCGGCATTTCGGAAGGTGATCTTGAGCCGGTCGACCGGAACATTGATATAGCCGAGATTCGCAAGCCAATTGTGTTTGTTCCCATACATATGGCTGTGGTATGTCGCCGCGGATAAGAGACTGTCACCGACAATCTGATTGCCGTGGTAGGCCTGCATATGAATATCATAAGAGGCCAGCGTATCACCTACATTCTGCAGGTTATCCAGTTCGACAAGCAGCTCCCCGTTCGCCGGAATTTCCCGGTGGAAGTTCAGGGTCACCGCCTGCTTATCTTTCGAGGCCGAAAACTGATTCCCCTGGACCTCCAGACCCGGGTCTTTCTGCCCGATCTCGTATGGGACTTTCGTATCATAGAGCTTGACATCACTTTTGGGGGTCTGAGACGGATCCGAGAGCACAACCGCCTGTGCCAGGGCCTGCTCCCGCTCATCCAAGTCCATCTTCAGATAGTCGGCCTCAAAGATTGCCTTTGTGCTGCTGTGAATCATGGACACCTTCGCGTCTGTCGTGTACAGGCTCATATTCTCCCGCGTTTTGACAAGTTTGTCATATCCGTAGGGAATCCAACCCTCTTTTCCCTTTTCGGCGATATAGTATTTGGTCGCATTCAGATGCTCTAAGACAGACCGGCTGTTCAGATTCAGATAGGCTGTCGCAAAATAGGGGGTCATCACGCCAAGCTGGCTGTGATACTTGTCGATATCATTATTGTAATAGCTGTTGTAATAGTCGTAGCCATTCGTTCCCGTAATCATACTGGAATTGCGAAGTCTTGGCAGAAAAGTCTCATATCTTGTCTGCTTTAGATCCGGCATCCCCAGCAGCATGGACTTGGAGTCCGATATCGCCGCCCCCAGAGCAGTGCCGGCGTTCTGCTCCTGGTAGATATAGCGATCTCCGCGCCAGGTAAGATAGTAGCATGCACTTGTCCACAGAGAGGCAATCAGGCAGAGCAGACATAAGACCTGTCTCGCCTTCTTTAGGAATGCCGCCCTTGTGAGGATCAGCATCCCCAGGAAAACTGCCGCAATCAAAAGAGGCCATTTGAAATCAGCGGACCAGATGTGATAATACTCCTTGACTACCAGGGCATAAGCCAACAGGACTGCCGCCGTCAGCCCATAGTGTATCAGCCTAAGCGATTCCAGTCCCTCCAATACGAGGACCGTCGCATAAGTCACCGCTAAAAGCCAGGCCCAGATCCAGCGATTGGTCGAATAGTTAAAACCGTTTAAGACATGGCCGACATAGGGAATGAAAAGGCAGGCGGTCAGGGCGAGGACCTCCAGCTTGACCCTCACCTGCTTTCTGACTCCGACCAGCATGAGAATGAGCAAGACCAGGGCCACACTGCAGATGCCCACAATGCAGTCCGTCCCCATATCATAGGTCCCGATAATTCCGGCCAGAACGTTTCCGTTGAACCAGTGCTCATAAAAGGTCGGAATGACCCGCTTAAAGGACAGACGGTCGGTCTGCAGAATCACCATAACATCCGGCAGGATCAGCCCGATTGCAAGGAGAAAGGCAATTGTACCGCTGGCCATGAATCTTGCGATCAGATAGCCGAATTCCCTGAGCGACCGCTTTTGTCCCGTCAAAAAACGGATCAGAGCATGCGCCAGCAAAAAAATAACCGCCATTAGGCTGAAGTAATAGGAATTGCAGAAGCACCAGACCAGCATAAATATGAAGAGTTTCCCGCTCCGGTGCTCCCAGATGCGGTCCACGCCGATCATTAAGAAGGGGAAAATATAAAAGATATTCAGAAACGCTTCCTGCTTAAAGCCGATCATCACCGTGCCGGAGAAAGCATAGATCAGGGCTCCCAGGAGTACCGCATAATTCTGATGTCCCCGGCTTCTGCACCAGGTCGCAAAGGCAATCCCGGACAGACCGATCTTTAGCATGACAATCAGATCAAACAGGTACTCGGAAACTGCGGATGGGGTCACCGCAAAGAGCCAGACAAAGGGATCAAAGAGACAATCCCCCAAAAAAGTGCGTATATCACTTCCATAGCCGATCGCCATATCCCATAGGGGAATCGAATGCGTACGGATACTGTTTTTGACCAGGAGACCAAAATAGACAAACTTATTGTACTGGGTCTCCATTCCGTCGACAGACCAGATATAGGATTTCCCATTCCTGGCGAAAAAAATCTGAAAACAAATGTAGTAAAGGAACAAAAACAGGACGAGATAGGTCAAATAAAATCTGCGCCTGTCGCTATGCTTGTTGCTCACAATTCCTCCCTTTTGGGTAATGGGATCCGTCCTTGATGCGGATTTCATTGCCATGAATCAATAAAGCCGACCTCACCTTTTTCTAGCCTTTTCCCGCCTTCTCCCGAATCAGTTCCCGCAGGGCCCGTCTTCTGCGGAAGACCAAGAGCTTTGAGATGAAGTAGTTGCTCGCAATGATCAGTAGCTGAGCCAGATACTTCATCAGGGTATTGGACAGGCCAAGACCGTCCACCAGAAAATAGAGCAACCAGTCCTCTAAAATCAGGGTAAAAAAGCGGCCCGTGAAGAAGGACAGCATCTGGTGGAAAAAGGCCCCCATCCCACACTTGTGATTGACAAAGACCCATCGGCGATTGGTCAAAAAAGCAAATGCCGTCGCAAATATCCAGGAAATGGAATTGGCGAGGACAACAGGCATTCCCATTTTCTCTGTCAGGAGCAGATAGAGATTGATACTGAGCAGAATGGTCCCCAGGCCAAAAAGGGCATAGAGCCAGAACTGCCGATGGTTCTCGTAAACCGGAGCGAACCAGCGCAGACACCGATAGGATGTCAGTCTCCGGACGGCTCGGTCAAAAATTGCTTGCTGTGCCTCTTCCATCAATACATATTATCCTGACTCTGCGTGCTCTTCTCCGTCGTTCCGGTCACCTTGGAGATCTGCTTGGAGATCTTTGAGACTGTCGCGGATGGTGTGTAGTCCTGATCCTGAAAAAGGTATTCATGCAACTTCTTGACATTGACCTCCAGAGTCGTCGGTATCTCAACCCATCCGATCCCATTGGCTATGTTCCTGGTCGCAAAATCCTTGGGGAAACTGCTTGTGTCGACCAAATTATATTCTTTCATGGCTGTTGCCATGGAAATCATATCCGTCACAGACAAAGATGTGTCGATATGAGGGAATACCGATGTGATCAGATGATCCAACTGGGCCACATTCATTGTCTTGGCCTTGGCGATCATCTTGGATACCACTTCCCGCTGCCGCATGGCTCTGGCATAGTCGCCCCCCTCCAGGTGGCGGACACGGGCATAGGCCAGAGCCTGGGCGCCATTGACATGCTGTTCTCCCACGCCAAGGTCATTTGCCCTCTTTCCCGTCACCTCGAAGATCTCGACCTGCAGATCATTGATCTCCTGCGCCATCATCTTACTGTCAATATTGACATCGATTCCTCCAACGGCATCCACGGCATCGGCCAAGGCGTAGAAATCAACGGTCGCATAGTCATTGATCTCCAGATCAAGATTGCGGTTGAGCATATTGACAGCGGCAGTCACTCCCCCGTGGTTGTAGGCATAATTGCACTTGCGCAGGAGGAGTTGCCCGTTCACGTCCAGGTAGGTGTCACGGTAAATGGATACCAACCGGACTTCCTTGGTTCCATTATTGATGGAAGCAATCAGGATCGCGTCCGAATTCCCGGTCTCATAGTTGCCAACCGTCCGATTATCTACCCCGAAGAGAGCGATATTGGTGTAACCGGACATGGCCTCCTGGACATGTTCACTGACCTCGTTCTTCTCCGTCTTAATATCCTTATACTTAATCAGGCCGGCTCTCGAAAAAACATAGGCGCCGACAATCAAAAGAAGGAAGAAAACAATTTCAAAAAATAAAAGAACCTTCCTCTTTCTTCGCCTGCTCCGAATCAGGGCCGCGGGATCGCTCTTGGTCTTTGCCATATTTCTCACCTCAATCAGATCTCAAGATATTTCTTCCAGAATTCGACAGACACCAAGTATGGCTGCGCATCCCGGTAGGACTTCACAATAGAGGCACGGTTCCTCCGGTAATAGCGATAGGCCTGATCCCACTCCTTCTTCAAGCTGCGGTACTTATTCTTATCCATATGTCGCTCCACCGCCGTCCGGTTGTCAACGTTGACGGCAAGCATTGCGTCATGTCCCACATAGCGTCCGGGCTGGTAGACATCGGAGAAGAAGACGGGAATCATTCCCCTCTTGGGCGCCCGAAAGGGCCAGAGCCTCTGGCCGTTGAATGTGAGGCGGTACCAGAATGTCTCCAGTGGTTTGCGATCAAAATCCTCTAAGATCTCGTCGAAATTGACCTCTATGTCAGGCCAGCCATTCATAGGCTGATACTTCTCGTTCTTTTGAACATTCTCTTTGATAATCTCTTCTCCCTGATCAATCTGGAAGAACTCCGGCCCCCTGAGGAAGTCCTTAAATGCCCGCAGGATCAACTCTGCGGCATTGTAGTTGAACTTAAGAAGCTCAGACCGAAAGGCCTTGCGGACATAGTCGGGCGCGTTCACCGTGCCAGGCATGGAGCCAACCGCGTCTACGACCAGCGGATTTCGACACATCTGGTAGCGGTCCATGGCCAGGTTATACTTACCGGCAAAGCCCATATGCCAGATGCAGATTCCGTTCATCGTAACGAACTTGGGCTTACAGCGCAGGCCGAATTCCACATCATCAAAACGGATAAAAAGAGGCAGGGGGAGTCCCTTCTCCCGAATCATATGCGTCGGAATACAGCAATACCACCAGCCCGCATAGCGGTGGCCGTAACCGCATGCCTCCTCCTCATTTCTCAGGAGATTTCTCTTTTCGGTCATATCAAAGATGCCCTTGAGTGTCGTCAGGGTGCACGCGTCACGAATCGCCCCCACATCCTCGTACTGAAGGCGCATCTCCTCATAGAGCAACATGGCTCCGCTGATAAAGGAGTCCTTATACTCATCCCTGAGGAAGGAGAGCAATTGATAGGTTCTTCGGATACTCTCCGGCTGAATGGTGACATCGTCATCCATGAGGAGGACATGGGTCGCCGGCGGATCCTGTTCCATAGCCTCGATCATCCCCCTGGCATAGCCCCCGGAGCCGCCTGTGTTCTTGTTGGGATGGACGGTCAGATGCCAGGAACTCATGGCTTCTGCGTCCAGGGTGCGGCCGTTGTCGACAACATGGATATAGAAGTGTTCCTTCATATCATCATCCGCATCCAAGATCTCCCTCTTCAGGGAAGCCATATTGCGCGTGATGAAGTCCTCTTTCTTCATTGTCGTCGTCGCAACGGAGAGGATAACGTCTTTCTTCTGCTTCGGATCATAGGTCCCGTACCAGGCGCCGCCATATACCGTCACATGGGAGATGGCACGGATCTCAAAGCCGATCACCATTTCCTCATTCTCCGGGAAAGGGATTTCAAGCTCTTTTTTATCTGTGAAATCAAAATCATAGAGACCGAAGGTCCGGCGGACCGGGCTGTGAACGTTCAGGTGATAGCCGACCAGCTCCACCTGCCCCCTCCCGGACAGACCGAGTGTCAGGCGTACGGAGCCGACTGCCGTATACTCCTTCCACTTGATCAGGGAAAAAGAATTCATATAACTGCAGAAATCAGTCACGGTAGAATCCGCAAGATGCAGTTTCTTCTGTTCCATTTCATAGATACTGCGTCCGCCCAGATAAAAGAGCTTATAATCCCCTTCCAGCTCTGAGCTCTGCGGGAAAATGATATTCTGCAATAACTGTTCCATTCGTTCCTCCTAAATCCTAGCACCCGACTATGATAGCCGTCTGATCCCCAAAGCCTCACAAACGATTTCTTCTTTCCCCGGATTCTGTCAAAAATATATGTTCCTTAAGACCATATTTTGAACCTGCGCAGGATTCGAAGAAGCGGTGGGATCAGGAAGCGATAGGTTCTCTCCGACATGTGTATCCTGTGAAAAAGTAAAAAGATCCGATACTTCCTGTAAACAGCGGCAAAGAGCAGGGGAGAGGTCCTCTTTAACCAGGCGTTAAGCCGATCCGCCTGTCTCTCTCCCTGCACCCGGTTAGGATTGACGAGCAGAGTGATCTGGTAGAAGCTGACCAGCACCATGGCCGTCTTCTTCTTCCAGTAATCAAAGCCTCCGGCCGGAAGCCCATCCGTCTGGCTCTCAAAAGCCTGCAGGGCCCGAATCACCTTGGCCAGATGTCCGATCCTTCTGACCTGATTGGCACCGGAAACAGACTGATTGACATCCCCCAGTCGATAGACATAAACAGAGGCCTCGGAAAATGAAATCTTCTCTGCCCGGCTCAGAGGAATCGTCGCATATTCCTGGTCTTCGTAGAAGACGCCCTCGAGAAGTTCATAGCCTTGCCTGCGGTAGAAGTCCGTCCGATAGGTGATTCCCCAAAAGGCCATGCAGGCATGAACCTTATCCCAGGCTTCCATCAGTTCCGACAGGCAATAGGTCTTCTTGTAATCAGACAGGTGGCTGACGCGAGGGGTGTATTTGTCCTTAGAAATATCGTATTCCTGATAATTGCTGATCACAACATCGCTGTCACAGCCGGCGAGTTCACGGATGAAGGTCTCCAGCCCCTGCCGGTCCACCCAGTCGTCCGCATCGAGCACCTTGAAGTACTTGCCTGATACCAGTTTAACTCCGGCATTGATGGCTGATCCATGACCGCCGTTCTCCTTGCGGAAGAATCGAAAGATCTCCGGATACTGCGCGGCATAGGACCTGGCAATTTCATCTGTCCGGTCTGTCGCGCCGTCACTGATGATCCAGACCTCAAGGTATCTGCTGACCTCTTCTGATATCAGAAAAGAGTCCAGGCTCTTTTGCAGAAAGCGTTCTGCGTTATAACTGGGAACAATGAAAGACAGTATCTTCTCTTCCACACTCTCGCTCCTCTTATCGGATCTCACCGACGAATGCCTGACACATTTTCGGTGGATCTGACCGATGTTCTCTTCCGGACACCCGCCCCTCAGAGTTCAACTCCATTCTTCTCCAAAAGTTCCCTTGCCGAATCCAGAGAATCAACCCCATGAAGGTTCTTGATCGGGGCGAATTCTCTGTCTCGGATCACCTCGTACGGCAGAGTATTCCCCATCATTGCAACCAGATCTACCGCCAGTGTCTCGAACTTGTATCCATTGGGTTCCTCCGGCTTATGATACCTTCCCTTCTCATCGATATAGGGAATCTTCTTCTCTACCACATGCACCGGCATCTTTTTGGCCATTACCTCCTCCAGTTTGGCAACAGAGAAGAGATAGTTGAGGATGACACCGAATGCATAGATGAGATTGCCCTTCTCATCTCTGGCCTCAGCCATCTCAGGCGTAAGCTCATAGTACTCAACGACGGCCGGAACACCGTCCTTTGCACAGATAACCCCCATCTTCTCATAGGGATCCACCTTGCGAACCACCTTGGATCCGGAATTTTTACCGCTCAGAATCGTAGCTCCGACGAAGCTTGGATCTGCAATGCGCTGCAGGACATTGTCAACAGCGAAGACATTGAGCCACTCAACGCCCCGCCTGTGCAGATCCTCTGTCAGTCCGGCTTTGGCCAGGGAGGAGAACCAGCCCCCGTTGCCGTTGGGAGAAGTCGCAAGACGACCCGGAGCCTCCTTGAGCAGTTTGCCCTGATAGTCGACTGCCGCCGCCATCTCCTGCACATAAAAGGACACCTCTTCCTCGGGATAGCCAAAATAGTTATTCTCCGCGAAGAAGCGGCGGGTCTCCGCATCATTCTTCTCTGATGTCATCACATACAGGGGCAAGGTCGTCCCCGCCATTTCCGTCACTTCCTGCAGATTCATGACCAGTCTCTGGAAGAGATAGAGGGGTCTGTTAATCCCGATATCGAGTTCTCCCTTGGGTTTATCCAGTCCGAGGCGGGTTCCCATACCTCCGGCCAAAAGAACCGCTCCCACCTTCCCCTGGCGGATAGCAGCAAGGCCGGCCTCTGTAAACTCGCTCTTTCTGGTCTCAATCTCATCAATGTCAACCGCAGGAAGCCGGCTGATCTCTCCGAATGACTGCTTCTCTTTTTCCCCGACCATGGACACGACGTCCCAGTCGATCCGGGCAATCTGGTCAAGCAAATTCTCCTGTTCCTGCCTGCTCAGGCTGTCGAACCCCACCAACACATGTTCCTGCCCCTTTACAGCAAGAAGTCTGCCTGCCTCTTCGTAAGTCATATGCCCCTCCTTGGGTCATGGGCCACAACGGCCCAACAGTCTCTAGAAATTCTAGCACACCCCGTCTATACTGTCTATTTTATCCCCCACTTAAGCCTCCGCATAGAAGGCCCCCAGAAGGTCAACTCCGGCCGCGTCCAGATCGGTCAGGGCCCGGTCAATTTCCATATAACGAGCGCCCCGACCGGCGACCGAGATGACAACTGCGGTCCCGGCCCGGCATCCGCCATTTCCTTCCTCCATATCCCGAATGGTCATCCGGATTCCCTTCTCGGTCAGAAGCTCCAGGAGCTTTCGGTTTTCCTTCTCAATGGTTTTCCCAATCGGGACCAGTTCCAGATGATCAATCCCCCGCAGATTGCAGGAACAACAGATCTGCCGGGCCGCATCCGCCATAGCTTGCTCCTCGTCTGCATACTTGCCCTGAAAATACCGGTAGGCCGCCCCGGAAAAAAGAAGTTTGCGGATACCACGCGCCTGCCTCTGCATACTCTTGCCCAAAAGAGGGAGATTCCATATTTCCTGCAATTCTTCCGGTTCCCGCAGAGTCTGTGAGAACATGAGATAGATGCAGAGCAGGGTCAGGTCAGCAATAGCCCCTAAGAAGAGTCCGATGGCAAACTGACGGGGATCCGCCTGCGGCATTTCAGGTGCCTTGGTAACAATATCCTGCCGATTCTCCACATACATCTGATAGAGCTTGGACTGGTCGTCAGACAGGCGGGCCCTCAATTCCTGCGACTGCTGGTTCATCTGCAAAAGGAAGGCCTCTCCCTCCACCTGGGCCTGTGCCAGTTCCTGATCAACCCGAATCGTCTCTTTTTCATCGGTATGCGTTATCTGATACGTCTTCTCCATGTAGGCGTCAATGGAATCGAGGATCTTCTGCCGCAGAGATTCATCCGTCAGCTTCACCCCAATGGTAAGTCCCACATCTCCAAGCTCATCGAAAGTCCCTGTTCTCACATCGATCAGTTCCTGCACATAGCGGGAGTCGGACTTGGGATAGACCTGACTGAAGAGGGCGACCGCCAGACGGCTCTTAAAGTCCGCTGACTGCAAATAGCTGATCAGTTGAGCCGAGCTGATCCTGGCCCCGATCAAATAATGGATCTCCAGGTATTCCTCGTGATAGGGATTCAACTGGTTGACCAGGTTTTGCCTCTGGTAGCTGACCCTCTCCTGCAGGTGGGTATTTAAGTCCAGCGCCCGCATGACATCACCCTTCTCCGCATCCGAGAGGCGGGCTTCCAGATCTGATTTCTGAACTCTTCCCGCCTTGGCCGCCTGAACCTGGTAACCTGCCATTCGGCTCCGGTAATCCGTGATTGTCAAAGCACTGCCCAAAACCAAACAGGCCAGAACCAAGGCCTTCCAGTGAATGCAATATTCTCGAAAGATAGCAGTCAGGCTGATGGCGCGGCCATTTCGACTCTGATTTTCTCGCATTGATCTTCACCTACTTTCAGCTCCGAGGCCTCCGGCGTTTCATTCCAAAGAGAAAACGGATCTGCCATTGCCGTTTGAAGCGATGCCAAACGGGCTCCCCTCTGAGTAGCGACTATGGCATAAAGAAAAGCCGATAGGGAGTCATATATTTCCACTGCATGGACAGGTTGCTGGCAAAGAGGGCCAGAGATATGACCAGAAAGAGCAGGGTCATCAGCTTCCGGTTCTTCTCGCGTGGCACATGTAAAACCTCTGGAATGGCCAGACACTGGGCCTGCAGAAAATAGTAGGCCAGGCGATAGCCCTGGGTCATATTCTGGGTCAGGTTCAAGACGGCCACCCCTGCCGCCAGGATTCTCATCCAGGGATTTTTCAGAGTCCTGGGGCAGGCGTAGCAGGCCACTAGGACAGCCAGATTAATCCCGAAAACCTGCAGGGGAACCCCCCATCCGCTATCGCTTCGCATGGCATTGCCCTCTCTGAAAAAGTAGTGCTGGTAAATCTTGGGCACAAAGAGCAGGATGGTCTTCGTGGTCATGATAAAACCCAGCAGATAGGTTCCCAGGAAAATGATAGCGGCCTGCCTCAGATTAAAGCGGACCCAGATCATCAAAAGGCCCAGGAAAAAGATCCAGGCGGTCTTATGAAACCCGATCGCAACCAGCATACACAGGCCCGCCCGGATATACTTCTTACGCAGGGCCATATCCACCGCCAGAAAGCAGAAGCTCATGGCGATGCACTGGCGCATGATATTAAAGGTCTGCTGATAGAAGTAGAGCCCGTAATACAGGGCCATGGCCCAGAGGGCATGCTCCGTATACCTATCAAAGAGGTAGGCCATGGGAATGACGCAGAGCAGGGCTGTCAGAAAGAGAATCCACTGGTAGTTGCCCCCCAGAAAGATCACCGCCTTGTTCATCCAGACATAGAGGGGCTCCACCCAGGAATCCAGGCTCTTGCCCACCAGAAGAAAGTTGAAATAGCGGTGGTATCCGTCCGCGGAGTCCAGACCGATGCTGTTGTTTCGCAGCCCCGCGAAAAGCACAAGGAGCGCAGTCTCGCCGTAGAGAAGCTGCGCCCTGGTCGCCCATGTGAACTGATATCGATCCGCCAGCCAGGCGACAGTAAAGAGAGCGATAAATATCCCTATGTAGATCATGCTTACTCCTGCTGGGACTGGAAATAGGCGTCGCAGACCTCATTGACCTGGCCGGACATAACCGCGTTCCCCTTCTCGATCCAGAGCGCGTGATCACACATGCGCCTCACATCGTCGATGTTGTGGGAAACGAAGAGGAGGGTCGTTCCCCCGCTCAGCATCTCGTTCATGCGGTCCATGCACTTGTGCTGAAAATGCATATCCCCGACGGCAAGAATCTCGTCGACAATCAGAATGTCAGGGCGGACGATGGTCGCAATGGCAAAGCCGATCCTGGCCTGCATTCCGGAGGAGTAATTCTTGACCGGCATATCCAGAAAATCCCAGAGCTCCGCGAAGTCGACGATCTCATTGAAGTGGTCTTCCATGAACTTGCGGCTGTGGCCCAGGAGCGTGCCATCCAGATAGATGTTCTCCCTGGCCGTCAGATTCATGTCAAGTCCCGCGCCCAGCTCGATCAGGGGCGCGATAGTCCCCGCCACCTTGACCGTCCCCTTGTACGGCTTTAAGATGCCGGAGATCAGCTTGAGCATGGTGGATTTCCCGGAGCCGTTGGTCCCGATCAATCCCCAGGCCTCGCCCCTTTTGACCTTGAGGCTGACATCCTTGACCGCCAGAAACTCCTCGAACATGAGCTGGTGCTTGATTAATTTAATGAAGTATTCTTTCAAATTGTCGATATTCTCCGACGCCTTATTGAAGCGAACGGTGACGTGATCGACATCAATCATATAATCTTCCATCTTGCCGCCTCTCTTTAGATGTAGAGGATGAACTTGTCCTGTGTTCTGGAGAAGGTGAAGCTGCCGACTGCCAGAGCCAGGGCGGAGAATCCGATCCCCATCAGGAGCAGCCGGTAGCCCGGCAGATGTCCTGAGATGATTACGTCGCGGAACTGGGTCACATAGGAGTAGAGGGGATTGATCAGCTTGATGATGACCTTAAGGCGGTCCGGCAGAAGCTCAAAGGGATAAAAAATCGGCGTCGCGTACATCCAGGCCGTCAGCAGGGCGCTGTAGATGTACTGGATGTCCCGGAAGAAAACATTGGCCGCGCTCATGAAAAGACCGACCCCCAGACAGAAGAGGTAGAGTTGGGCCGCCACCAGGGGAATGGCCAGCATGGACCAGTGGAAGGGGGTTTTGGTGAAAATGATTACCAGGAACATGGCTCCCAGGGAAAAGAGGAAGTCCAGCATCCCGGAGGTTACCTTGGACAGGGTGAAAATATATTTGGGGACATAGGTCTTCTTCAGAAGGCTGGCATTATCCGTGATGGAATATATGCTCTGGGTCGTGGAGGCGCTGAAGAAGTTGAACATCATCTGTCCGGAGATCAGATAGACCGGATAATAGGGAATATTCCAGCGAAAGATATTGGAGAAGACGATGTACATGATCACCATGATCATCAGGGGATTTAAGACACTCCATACATAGCCCAGAAAGCTCCTGCGGTATTTGAGCTTGAGATCGCGCGATACCAGTTCCTTCAGAAGATCCCGATATCCAAACAGCGTTTTCCGATTCGGATTCATGCTTAACCTCTCTTTTGGCTCCCCCCGGAGCCGGGAATCTTATCTCTTCATCTCTCGGTTTCACCTGCACATGTGACGCTTAACCCGGTAAATATACACCAGGCGCCTGCGAGAAGCAACTGAGGAAAGGCAGGATGCACTCAGCGAAAGGCCTTCGGTTTTTTGATCCGCAGAGCCAGATAGGCCAGGGGCAGGATCAGATAGTTGCAGGCGCGCAAAAGACGAATGCTCTTCTTGTCTGTCGCCCCATAGATGGCCGGATGCTCCAGACGAACCCCGCAGTCAAAACGGCGCAGGCGGTCGATCGAAGAAAAACGGTTGCCCATGCTGATGTAGATCTGAAATTCATTCTCCAGAAGCTGAGCGCAGCAGCAGGCGATATAGTGACGCCGGATCCCGCTCATATCGGGCAGCCTCTCATAGAAGGCGGCCAGATTGTCAAAGACCCTGCGGTGCATGCGATGATTCTTCTGCATGCTCTTTAAGCTCATGGACTGGCCGCCCCGGCCCAGTCGATAGCAGTAGATCTCACGCGCGTCGTAATATACGTTTTTGGCCAGGGGGATCGGGTAGGCGATGTACTCGGCATCCACATAGAAGCAGTGCTCATCGATCTGCTGTCCCATCCCCTGAAGCAGACTGGTCTTAATGGTCATCGAGTGCATTTTGATGACCTGGTCCACCTGACCGCTGTCAAAGCTGACAGCATGCCCGTAATTCTCCTCACACCCGGTCGGTTTTTTGACCGAGAGCAGGCGTCCGCTCTCGTCCTCGACACAGCGGTAGGCGGAGGCGACGATATCCGCGGGTTCCCTGGCCAGAAGGTCTAAAAGTCCCGGCAATTCCCGGCTGTTGAGCCAGTCATCCCCGTCGACCACCTTAAAGTAACGCCCCCGGGCCCGTTTGATCCCGTAGTTGATCACAGACCCGTGTCCCCCGTTTTCCTTGTGGCAGAAGAAAATACTCTCGGGATATCTCTCGCAGTAGCCGGCCGCGATCTCACCCGTTCTGTCCTCTCCCCCGTCGTCCACGACCAGGATTTCCAGCCGATCCATACAGGCGGAATCATCCAGGCACATGGAGGACAGGCAGCGGTCAATATAGGCCTCAACATTATAGGCCGGTATCACGATCGTCAGAAGCTTCATCGGCGTAATCCTCTCTGATAAATGAGCCTGCGCAGGCCGCTCGGAACCAGAGTCATGAGGGCCGTGCCCAGGACTGCTTTGATATAATCGCTTCCCGGCAGAAGGCCAAGCTCTCTCTCCTCTCTTCGCAGCTTCAGATAGCGGCGGAAGTATTGTATCCCGCCTCTTCGCTCATAAGTGGATCCCTCCACCCGCATGCGCACAAGTACCCGCGGCAGATTATAAAACTTCTCCCCTGCCGCCAGCATTCGAAGCCAGAGGTCATAGTCCTCCAGAAGAGGATCGTGCCGGTAAGATCCGACAGCCTCCACCCTCTCCCTGCGAAAGACAGCGGTCATATGATTGACGGGGTTTCTGAATTTCCCATAGGCGGCGATTTCCTCTGCTGTCTCAGGCATTTTCTTCAGCCGACCCCGGCCGGGCTGCGCCGGATCAAACTCCTCGATCCAGGAGCCCAGGACGGAGCACTCCGGGTGGTCAGCCAGATAGGCCATCTGCAGCTCAAACCGGCAGGGCAGACAGATATCGTCCGTATCCATGCGGGCTACAATGTCATGGGAGCAGTGCTTTAGGCCGATGGCCAGCGCCCTGCCCAGTCCCACATTCTCGGCCAGGGGCACGAATCGGATGGCGGGATAACACCCGCAGAGCTCTTCCACGGCCTTTGCCAGGGGCAGAGGCAGAGGGCCATCCCCTACCAGAACCAGTTCTTTTGGAGGGAGAGTCTGGTCCATGGCGCTGGCGATAGCCTCTTTCAGATACTTTGGTTTTTCCCGTCCATAGACGGACATGAGAAGGCTGAATTCCATCTATTTCTCCTCATCAGTTGCCAGGATATCCACTTCCTGCTGACCGCAGGACTCTTCTGTCTCCCCCGTTTCCGAAACTCCGTCCTCACTCTCCTGCGCGGACTCAGCAGGATCACCGTCACCGGTCTCCTCTGTATCCTTGCGCTCACCCAGCACATTGGCGTTGGTCGCTCCCTCTTCCAATCCCTGGGTGGAGTCCTTCATGAAGACCACACAGATTGTCATGAGGATCAGCTGCAGGTCCAGGGCCAAAGACTGGCGCTGAACATAGATGATGTCGAGCTTGAGCTTATCATAGGAGGTGGTGTTATAACGGCCGTAGACCTGGGCATAACCGGTCAGCCCCGCCTTCACATGCGTTCGATAGGCGAATTCCGGAATGGTGCTCTGGTACTCTCGAATGAGCTGCGGGCGCTCCGGCCGGGGGCCGACGATACTCATATCTCCCATGAAAATATTGAAGAGCTGGGGGAGTTCGTCCAGACGAGTAGCCCGGATGAACTTACCTACAGGAGTGATCCGATCATCATTCTCGGCCGCCAGACGGGCCTTGCCGTCCTTCTCCGCGTTCTGAACCATAGAGCGGAACTTGTACATCTTGAACTCTCTCTGATCCCTGGTACAGCGCACCTGCTTGTAGATTGCGGGCCCATGGTCATAGAGACGAATGGCAATCGCAACCGCCAGCATGATTGGAGAGGCAATCACAATCCCAATGGAAGAGAGAACAATATCAATGATCCGCTTGACGAAACGCTGCGGGAGAGACATGCCCAGATTGCGGCAGAGATAGAGCGGAGTATCCACCACATTGACCTCAGCGGAGTATTTCACCAGAATGTCGGAAATCTTAGGTGTGAAATAAACTCTCTTGTCACGGTCAAAGCAGTACTTGAGGATCTTGTTCTTGACCTCTGACGGGATGTCATTGATCAGGACGGCATCATAGCGGTCAATACAGGCAAAGACCTCCTCCAGCTCTTCCGTATAAGAAATCGAGGCGTCAATATGGTACTTGTCATCTCTGAGATTCATCTTGTGCGGCAGGGTATTCTGATACTTCCCATAAATCTGCAGGAGTTCAAAGGGAGGAAATATCCGCCGGTAGAGATCTGTGACAATAATGGTGTAAACGAAGAGTTCCGACGTATTAATCAGCATGATCATCAGATACTGGCTCAGAATATACTGGATAAAAAGCACGCGGCCAATGACCAGAGTGGTGATGCCCAGGGCGATGACATTTGTCATCAGCATGGCCACGGTCTGTCCGATCAGAAGGGCTGATTTGCGTCCTCTCCCGAAACCGAACCCGCCCAGCATCATGATGAAGGAAAAGCTAAGGAGCGCGTAGATGATCTCGATCAGCAGATTTCCCTTGTTCAGGAACGCGATGGGCTGGAGCATATTCAGGCGGTCTCTCCAGAAGTAGGAGAAGGTCCAGGTGAACATGAGCACCATGAGCACATCAAAGAAAGTTCGGTAGACATATTTCCAGGTCTGCCGGTTGATGCGTCGCTTTTGCATAGGTAACTCCTTCGCTGTCACAGGGCAAAACCCTGAAGCGCTTACTCCCCAAACTCCTCATTGACACAGTCCAGAGCCGCTGCCAGATCCTTGTCCATGTCATAGTACTTATACTGTCCCAGACGTCCGCCGAAGATCACATCGCCCTCAGTTGCCGCCTCCCGGGCGTATTTCTCATAGAGGGCATTATTTCTGTCGTTATTGACCGGATAGTAGGGTTCGATCCCCGGCTTCCACTCCGTGGAGTACTCGCGGGAGATAATGGTCTTGGGCTGTTTGCCGAACTCGAAATGCTTGTGCTCAATAATGCGGGTGTAGGGAACCTCTCTCTCGGTGTAGTTGACAACCGCGTTGCCCTGGTAGTTCTCCATATCTAGAGTCTCGGTCTCAAAGCGGACGCTCCGATACTCCAGAGGGCCGAACTTGGAATCGAAGTACTCGTCGATCTGGCCGGTGAAAAGGATGCGGTCATAGCTGACCTCAGCTCCGTCAGACAGCCGGGCTGTGTATGTGCCGTCGGCGTCCTTTACTGCCGTCTTGCGCAGATCGTAGAAATCCTCGGATGTCCTCACATCGATTCCCTCCAGCATTTTCTCGATGATCTGCGTGTAGCCTCCCATTGGGATCCCCTGGAAGCGGTCGTTGAAATAGTTGTTGTCGTAGATGAAGCGGAAGGGCAGACGCTTGATGATAAAGGCGGGAAGGTCTTTGCAGTCCCGCCCCCACTGCTTCTCCGTGTAGCCCTTGATCAGCTTCTCGTAGACGTCTCTGCCCGCCAGAGACAGGGCCTGCTCCTCCAGGTTCTTTGGATCCGTGATGTTCAGCTGCGCGATCTGCTCATCGATCTTGGCCCTGGCCTCCGCGGGCGTCTTGATGTTCCACATCTTGGAGAAGGTATTCATGTTAAAGGGCAGGTTGTAGAGCTCATCCTTATAGACGGCGACCGGGCTGTTGATATAGTTGTTGAACTCAGCAAACTGATTGATGTAGTCCCAGATTTCCCTGTTGGAGGTGTGGAAGATATGAGCGCCGTAAATATGCACGTTGATCCCCTCTTCCTCCTTCGTGTAGATATTCCCCGCAATATGATTCCGCTTGTCAATCACCAGGCAGTCCCTGCCCCTCTTCTTGGCCTCATAGGCGAAGGTCGCGCCGAAAAGTCCGGCTCCTACCACAAGATAATCATATTTCTTAGCCATAGTCATCTCCTTATCTCCTGTCTTCTCCGCCGGTCATCTGCCGTCGGAACTCCATCCCCTCTTCGGCAAGATGTTCCCATTATAGCACACCGCCTAAGGCTGGTCGGCTACTGCCCCGCAGTCGTCCCTGTTCTCTTCAGCCCGGGCGGCCACTGCTCCGCGGTCCGTCCTTCCTCTCAGGCCGGGCTGCTGATCTTTCGCACCGGGAGTCTCTTACTGCTCCTCCTCGTCTGCGAAGCCTCCCTCCACCAGCTCGACCAGGGCCGCGAGCGCCTCTTCCTCGTCCTGACCATCACAGATGATGTCGATGACGTCTCCGAATTGAGCTCCCGCTCCCAGAATCGAGAGCATGCTCTTGGCATTGGACTCTATATTGTCATCCAGATGAAATTCTATGTGACAGTCATAGTGCATGGCTGTCTCACAGAATTTGCCTGCCGGCCCTATTTTCATTCCCTCCGGATTCACGATTTTCACTGTCTGATGAACCATTTTATCCTCAAATCTCTTGCTCTTGTTGCTATCAGTCCCCCGCCCGCCGCTGATGCTTTGGCCGCGAACTGACTCACTGACTGCTCACCGTCAGTCTGGTTGTCGTCTCCGGCGTCAGCAGATCCTCCTTCAGATTCAGCTTGACGCAGACGGTATGGCTTCCCGCAGTAAGTCCGCTGGCGTCAACACTTCCTGTGATATTCTCCGCCTGCAGCTCATTGATCTCCGACCCGCTTCCGGTGATGGACACGGTCACGGTCTGGCTCTCGAATTTACCCTGGTAGCCAGAGGGCAGCTTCTGGATGGTCAGGTTGGCTGTCGGAATATCAAACTGCCTGGTCACCTGTCCCTCCAGGGTCACAATCACCGTCACCTTGCTCTGGCTGGGATCGACCGGCTTGATGCCGCTGGGCAGATAGGAGCTGATGTCCACGGAGATATCACTGGTCGCCGTGATCTTGGACAGGTTGACTGCCGAGGCCGGAATCGTAATCTCCGTCACCTTGTTCAGATCGGTGGCATTGCCCATAATCTGAATACTCTGCGGCGACACGGTGACGCTGACCAGGTTCAGCCCATTGGCCGGGCTCTCGGACTGATTCACTGTAATGGGAACCGTCTTGGTCGCGAACACCTCGGCGCTCACATCGACAGATTGAACAGACGTGGTCAGATTGGTCGTGTCAACTGCCTCTCCCGACTTGTCCAGGTACTTGAGCGCCACACTCTTGGACAACTTCCTGTTCGCCTTGCTCACATCCAGGTTCGCCTCGACCGCAGCGATGGAGGACACCACATCCTCCGGACCGGTGACCGTCACCACGCCCGGATCCGATTTGACCTCCCCCAGAGCGTAGCCGTCGGCCAGATTCCCTGTGGTCTTGGCTTCAATGGTGAACTGGGTCGTCCTGGCGTTCGTCACCTTGACGTCGACATAATAGTTCTTGGCCCCGACAGAGACCTGATTGGCATAGCGGTTGATCTTGATCTCCACCGGAACCTGACTGTTGTTCTCAATGCGCGACAGATCTGCCGTCGCTGTGAAATCAGCGCTGGAGAGCCTGTCAATCACCGAGCGCTTGGCCGTCACCCGCACGCTGACCGTGTCGGAGTTCTTCAAGACGGTGTAGTACTTGCCCGCCGCTGTCAGCGCCGACTCATTCTGCATCGTGACGGGGACGGAGAAGGACTTATACTGGGTCGGATCGCTGACGCTTGTGACCATCCACCAGAGAAGGATCGCGAAGAGAAGGGCCAGCAGCTTAAAGATCAGGTTCTTCAGGAAGAGATCTCTCACTTTATTTGCCATGGCCTGCCTCCTTCCTACGGGATTTGACCGACTTCATGCGGCTGGTATCTCCCCCCGCCGCCTTGGCCAGGTCGATGGGCCTGGTCAGCTGGGCGCTGTCCGCGGAAGATCTTCTCTCCGAGGCCGGCTGGCCGGCAGACGGGCTGTCAGCAGGAGTGGGATCCGGTCGGTCCTTGTCCTTTCCGCTCTCAGGCGTCTCCTGCAAGATCTGTATCCGAACCAATTCCTCGGTCAACTGCTCAGGCGTCAGATTGCGCCTTAACTCCCCCTCCCTGGCTGTAGATACGGCGCCCGTCTCCTCTGAGACAATAATCACCAGACCGTCGCACAGCTCGGACATGCCGATCCCCGCCCGGTGACGGGTCCCCAGGTCCTTGGAGAATTCCATGTTCTCAGACAGGGGCAGATAGCAGGTCGCCGCCACAATGCGATTGCCTCGAATGATGACCGCGCCGTCATGCAGAGGGGTGTTCTTCTCGAAGATATTGATCAGAAGCTGGCTGGTGACAAGGGCGTCCAGATCAATCCCCGTCCGGATATACTCCGTCAGCCGCATATCTCCCTCGATGACGATCAAGGCTCCCGTTTTAACCGCTCCCATACTGAAACAGGCCTTGGTCAGATCAGAGACCATCTTGTCATCAAAGCGCTTGGGGTCAGCCCTTGTGATCCGAAGCGCGTCAAGAACCCGGCGGAAGTCATTTCTCCCCAGCGTCTCCAAAGCCCTGCGCAGCTCCGGCTGAAATACGACAACCAGGGCAATCACGCTGGCGTTAACCAGGCGCTCTCCCAGCCAGAGAATCGTATTCATCTGCAGGATCGCGGCCAGAATGAAGAATACGACGATGACAATCAGCCCGCGGAAGAGCATCCAGGCCCTGGTATTTTTGATCCAGATCAAAAGCTCATAGAGAAAGACGGCGATCAGGAGGATCTCAATGACATCTGTGGCATTGACGCTCGGCAGACCGGTGCCGAAATACTCGGTCAGTCTCCCGTAAATACTGTCCAAGATCTGACTCATTGCTCGGCCTCCCCTCTGTCAGCTTCCTTCGTGATGCGCTTAATGTGCTTCTCCTCCTCTGTCAAGCGGATCTTGGGCACGGCAATGACATAATAGTAGTACTCATCGTCTTCAAAGCTGACATTCTCCACCCGGCTGTAATCCAGATTCTTGATGAAGAAGCTCAAGATGACGCCGAGGGCAAAGAGGATGACATTGACAATAAAGAGGCTCAGGATGCGTCCCCGGTTGCCGGTCAGAAGGTAGCCCACCATCATGACAAGAAATTCCGTCACGATTCCGCTTCCCGCCGCCAGTCTCCAGCTCTGATGCACGGCGCGCTCCCTAACCGTGTATGTGACCATGAACATCAGCATGAGCGCCACCATATAGAAGTAAAAGAGATTGTTGCTGAACATGTTGCTCATAAGCAGTCCGGGAAGAGAGGCAGCCTTGCCCCCCTCCATCAGCAGGGCGGAATTCCTTCGCACAAGCAGGAAGTAATAGGAGAGAATCCCTCCGCAGATGATCCCGGCCACCTCCTGGACGCCGCCGGTCAGCGCGGAGATCATGGGCAGGGCATAGGGGATTTGCAGGGGATAGGCCAGCGGCAGAAAGACAATATTGTGAAGGTGCTTGGCCCCATAGAAATTCGTGACAAAAAAGGCCACAAGAAAGAGCCCCAGGCCCACCAGGGCGACCTGGGTCGACAGGGCGAAGAGTTCCAGAAGCAGGATTCCCATAATAACCAGCGAACTCGCGCTCAGGGGAATCATGGCGCAAAAGATTGTCAGCCCCACAATCATCAGAGGAGATCTGAAAAAGGGCAGGTAGCCGAAGTAGCCGTTAATCACCAGAAGGCTGGCCAGAGTACAGGCTCCCCGCATCGCGCGGACGGCCCCCTTCTCATGTCGGCTGATCAATCGGTTTATGCGGGATTCTAACTGAATTAAGAGATTCATTCTTCCTCCCTCCGGTAGATCTCTTCCAGGCCCTCAAGCTGATTCTGAAAATGAGCCATCACTTCAAGGCCCTTGTCATAGCGTTTTCTTGCCCTCTGCCCCACCCCGCACAGGTAGATGTAGATGAACAGCAGATAGACCAGAAGTCCTATCGTCACCGCGAGAATCAGAAAAGTCGAATTGATCCTTTTGACCACAAAAGCAAGCAGAAGAGCGATGCCGGCAGCGTAAGCGATCGCGTAGAAAATGCTCCCCGCGATCAGTCCTAAAAGAAACTTCGTGTGAACATAATCGTCTCTTGTATAGGATTGGGTTCCTGCGTATTCCCGCAGTTCGTTCTTCTCGAACATTGCCAGCTGGGTCATATACCTGACCCGATCAACGTTGAGCATGCTATGCCCCTTTCGTTCTCCTCCCGGTAACAGGCCAAATTCTCCTGTGATTATATCATAAGGTTCCCTCAGAGATCATCCCGCCCGATGCAGATAGTCAGCAGATAGACCGCTTCCGCTCCCGCCTCAAGCAGGACCTTGCTCGCGGCGTCGCAGGTGCTCCCTGTGGTGTAGATATCATCCACCAGAAGAATCCGATTTCCCCGCAGACAGATATCCTCCCTAGCCAGGGCAAAAGCCCCCTCCAGGTTCTTCCTCCGCTCCTCCCTGCTCAGAGTCTTCTGGGGAGCTGTATTCCGGGTCCGAATCAGCAGTCGGGAAAGCATGGGAATCCCCACCGCCTCTGACAGGCCCTGGCCCCAGACGGCTGCCTGATTGTATCCTCTCCTTCGCTCCTTGGCCGCGTGCATGGGCACCGGGACAATCCAATTGACTCGGATCCGGGCAAGCCAGTCCGCTCCGTCCAAAATGGCATTCTCCCCATTTCTCTTCCCCATCCGACAATCCGGGTCCGCCCCATACCGCCTCAGGGCCTCCGCCGCGAAAATCCTCCGGTAGGACAGCCTGCGCGAGTACTTAAAACGGTACATAGCCTCCTTCATAGGCCCCCTGTAGATGAAGAGAGACTTCCCCTGAGTGAAGAGGTGCTCCTCTTTCCGACAGTCCGCGCAGCGCTCCTGTCTCTCATCGCCAAGCGCTTTGCCGCAGATCTTGCAGCAGGGTTCCTCCGCCAGAGCGATTTGCTCCAGGCAGGAGCCGCAAAAGCCCCTTTCTCTCTCCTCCGGTCGAAGAACTCTGTCGCATCCGGGACAGGTGGGCGGATAGATGATTGACGTCCATTTCATAATGATGCTCCCGCATCTCTCTTTTCATCTACGATTTTAGCATTTTTCTCAGGCATTTTCCCGGGTCATCTGATCCATCTTTTCCTGTGTCTGTACCTGCTCTGTGATCCGCTGACAGAGCCCGGAGAACCGTCTGGCCTGCGTGTTGTTGTCACACATTTGCCGGAAAATCTGCTCCTTCCCCACCAGGGTGACGCAGGATCTGGCGCGGGTCACCGCCGTATAGATCAGATTGCGGTTCAGGAGCATACGGGGGCCGTCCAGCAGCGGGATAATGACTGCCGGATACTCTGACCCCTGAGACTTATGGATCGTGATCGCGTAGGCCAGCTCCAGTTCATCCAGCTGCTTGAACGGATAGGTCACCAGGCGATCCTCGTCATAGCGGACCGTCAGACTCTGGCTGAAGTGATCTATCTCCTCAATCCGCCCCATGTCCCCGTTGAAGACTCCGGTCCCCCGGTCGAAGACAAGGCCGTACTCGCTGCGAACCTCCCACTCCATCTGATAGTTGTTCTTGATCTGCATGACCTTATCGCCCTCGCGAAAGATCCTCTCCCCGCAACGGTATTCCCTTCGGGACTCCCCCTCGGGATTCAGATATTTCTGCAGAATTTCATTCAGTCTCTCCACCCCCAGCAGTCCCTTTCTGCTGGGAGTCAGGACCTGGATGTCGAACATGTCCGCCCCCACATAGGCAGGCAGCTTATCCCGCATCAGCTGCAGGGTCACGCTGATGATATGATCCGCGTCCTCTCTCTCCAGGAAGAAGAAGTCCCTGCTCTTATTGTCGAGAATGACGGTCTGTCCCCGGTTGATTCTGTGAGCATTTACCACGATGTCGCTGGCCTCAGACTGGCGAAAAATCCGATCCAGCCGCACGGTCGGAAAGGCCCCCGAATCAATCAGATCCCGCAGAACGTTTCCCGGGCCGACGCTGGGCAGCTGATTGATATCGCCGACCAGAATCAGGCGGGTCTGATCAGCGACCGCCTTGAGCAGAGCGTGCATGAGGGAAATATCCACCATGGACATCTCATCGACAATGATAACCTCAGCCTCCAGGGGGTGGAACTGGTCGCGCTCAAATCGCCCCAGCGACTCCCCCTCCTCTCCCGCGCCGCCGCTGACCTCCAGGAGACGGTGGATGGTTTTCGCCTGACATCCGGTCGCCTCCGACATGCGCTTGGCCGCCCGGCCGGTCGGGGCGGCAAGCTGTACATTGAGACCCTGGTCCAGAAAATAGTTGAGCATGGCTCGAATGGTCGTGGTTTTCCCGGTCCCCGGCCCGCCGGTCATCAGGCAGACCCCATGGCGAATGGCTGTGGTGACCGCCTCCTTCTGCTGGGGATCCAGTTCCATCCGCTCGCCTTGCTCCAGTCTGGCAATCGCCGCTTCAATCTGGTCATCCTCCACATGATAGTTGTGGTTTAAAGCCAGCATCATCCCCGCCGTCATTTCTTCCATACGGTAAAATGCCCCCGCATAGACCTGCGGATCTTCCCGGCTCCGGATGACAATCTTCTTCTCCATGGCCATGTTCATAAGATTGGCTTCGATGTCTTGCGGATCCAGTCCCAGCATCTGCGCCGTATTCCGCAGCAAAAGCTCCTTTGGCAGATAGGTGTGACCCGAAGAAGCAGCCTGATTCAAGGTATAGAGGACGCCGCATTGGATCCTGTATTCGGAGCTGGCGCTGATCCCGACCTTAGACGCGATCTCATCCGCGATCTTAAAGCCCACTCCGCTGATATCCTCAGCCATGCGGTAGGGATTGCTGGCAATGACGCTGTAGACCTGGGAGCCATACTGCCTGTATACCTTCATGGCCAAATTCGAGTGAATCCCATACCTCTCCAGGAAGACCATAGCCTCACGGGTATCCCTTTTCTCTATGATCTGTCCGCAGATATCCAGGGCCATTTTCTCCGAGATTCCCTTGATCTTGGACAGGCGGGTCGGATCCTCCTCCATGACCCGAAAGGTGTCTCCCTTGAAGGTCTTGACAATACGGGCAGCTAGCTTTGGCCCCACCCCCTTGATGGCCCCGCTGCCCAGGTAGCGCTCCATGGCCACGGCATCCTCCGGCGGACGGACCTCATAGGAAGTCGCCTTGAACTGCTCTCCATAGGAGGCATGCATGACATATTCCCCCTGGAGGGTCAGGTTCTCTCCCTCTGAGATTCCCGGAAATGTTCCGACGACCACCTCCTGTTCCCCGTTGACCGCCACAGACATCACGGTATAGGCATTCTCCATATTGTGATAGATAATGTGATCTACATAGCCATGGATTTCCATGCTCACTCCTCATCGGCAGTCCAAAGCACCGTCCAGCATGGTCGGGCAGGTCAATGGCCCCGGCTTCAATCGCTCTGTGATCCTTCTACTGTCGCGGACACTGGAAGGCACGGGATGTGGACTCCAGTGTCATAAAAAAGCCCCACGCATCATCCCCGCTGAAAACAGGCGGATATCTGCATGGGACTCAGCATTTTCAAAAAATTCCGGCCGACGGCCAGACGACCGACTGTGGGCTGCAGCCCGGCGCTTTCAGACAGATCAGCAAAAATCCTCAATCTGCCGTCAGCTTATCGCCGCTCAAGAGATCTACATACTTGCCGGTACCGATCGCGACACAGGTCATGGGTTCCTCCGCCGTCATCGCGTTGATTCCGGTGCGCTCCTCCATCAGCTGTTCCAGACCGCGAAGAAGGGAGCCTCCTCCGGTCAGGATGATCCCCCGATCAGCCACATCGGCTGCCAGCTCCGGGGGCGTCTTCTCGAGGACGGAATGCACCGCCTCGACAATCTGAACCGTTGGCTCGTGCAGGGCCTCTTCCGTCTCCTCCGAGGAAACCGTGATCACCTTGGGAAGGCCGGTAACCAGATTCCGGCCGCGGACATCCATCGTCTGCGCCTCGTCCAGAGGATAGCAGCTGCCAATCTTGATCTTGATGTCCTCCGCGGTGCGCTCGCCGATCAGAAGGTTGTGCTTCTTGCGCATATAGCGAACCAGGGCCTCGTCGAAGTTATCTCCGGCGATCTTGATCGATGTGCTGACCACAGAGCCTCCCAGGGAGATTACAGCGATATCAGAGGTTCCTCCTCCGATATCGACAATCATATTGCCGCAGGGCTTGGAGATATCGATCCCGGCCCCGATTGCGGCCGCGATTGGCTCCTCAATAATGGCGACCTCTCTGGCGCCGGCCGCGTAGGTGGCGTCCTCGACCGCTCTCTTCTCCACCTCCGTGACTCCTGAGGGCACGCATACAGAGATGCGGGGCTTGCGATAGCTCCGCCTGCCAATGGCCTTCTGAACAAAGTACTTGATCATCTTCTCCGTGACCGTGTAGTCTGCGATCACTCCCTGACGCAGCGGCCGCACCGCGATAATATTGCCGGGCGTACGGCCAATCATGAGACGGGCCTCCTCACCGATCGCCTTGATCTTGTTGGTGTCACGGTCAAAAGCGACTACGGAGGGCTCCTTGAGAACAACTCCCTTGCCCTTCACATATACAAGGATGCTGGCCGTACCCAGGTCAATGCCGATATCCGTTGAATTCATTCGGAACTCCTTCCCCTTCTTCTATCTGCAGATCCCTCGCCCCCCACAGGGGCGTCGCGCGGGATCACAAGTCATCTCTCAAATGGGCTGCCCGCTTCCGGGCAGACTACTTAATTATTATAGCGAATCATCCGCGTATTTCAATTGAGGAGGCGAGAATCTGTCAGAGGGAGGCGAGAACCTGTCCGAAGGTCTGCAGACGAGAATCTGTCCGAGAGTCCCCGGATGGAAATTTTTCAATGTAAATGCAACACCCTGTTGCATTAACTCTGGGAGGTCTCTTTCTTGCAGTCAGTTTGACAGGTAACTTGTCCAGAGCAGGCTTGCAGGATCTTGGGAAAGTCTTGGGAAATCGTCTGCTTCAGTTTCAATCAAAAAGAGTCTCTGCAATAAAAGCAAAAGCGCCCCGGGCCAGGCCGGAGCACTTTGAAATGATAATTTTACAGGTTCTCCCGGATTCTCCCCGGTTCTCCCGAGCGGCGCCTGATCTCAGGGTCAGTGGGTCAGCTCGTAAGCCTCATGGCAGGCCCTGCTGATACCATCCCAGTCCTTTGCCCTGACCAGATCCTTCTTGCAGACCCAGGTACCGCCAACGGAGATAATCTTATCGAAGGCCAGATAGTCATTGACATTCTGCGGATTCACACCGCCGGTCGGCATGAACTTGAGCTGGGGGAAAACGGAGGCCAGTGCCTTGATCGTCTTCAGGCCGCCGTATGCCTCCGCGGGGAAGAACTTGACCATGGGCAGATTGTAGCGCAGGGCATTGGCGATATCTGTCGGTGTACAGGTGCCGGGGCAGTAAGCAACACCATGGCCGATTGCGTATTGCGCCACCTCATCAGAGAAAGAGGGGGCGACAATGAACTGCGCGCCCGCATCGATGGCTCTTGCGCACTGCTCTCTGTCAAGAACTGTCCCTGCGCCGACAATCACTCCCGGAACTTCTCTTGCAATACGGGCGATGGATTCTGCGGCAGCCTCCGTGCGGAAGGTCACCTCCGCCATGGGAAGTCCCCCGGCCTCCAGGGCCCTGGCGAGAGGTACGGCATCCTCAGCATCGTCAATGACAACAACGGGACAGACCTTAATCGCCGCCAGTTTCTGCATAAACTCTTCCTGATTCATTCTTGCCTCCTCATTCGAATTCAGTCATCAGATAGTTTTAGGGTAACACCCCTCTCAATCGGGTGAAATCTATAAACTTGCTTATTTATTTGTAAATATTGCGCAGAAGGGCATTTCTTGCGAGCCATTCAACCTCTCATGGATTGCAGGTCACCTGGCAGGTTATCTGTCCCCTCACGTGTTGCAGGGTACCTGTCGCATTCCAAGTCCTCTCATATATTCCAGGATACCTGTCATTCCCTCGCCTGCTGCCCTTTTGCCGCAGTCTTGAGGTAGGGCGCGAGGTACTCTCCGGTATAGCTTTCCTGGACCTTGACGATCTCCTCCGGCTTGCCCTTGGCGATCACCCTTCCACCGCCGTCGCCCCCTTCCGGACCCAGGTCGATGATATAATCGGCGCACTTAATCACGTCCAGGTTGTGCTCGATGACGACGACGGTATTTCCTCCCTCAGAGAGCTGGCGCAAAATTTTGACCAGCTTGTTGACATCCTCAAAATGCAGTCCCGTCGTGGGCTCGTCCAGCACATAGATGGTCTTGCCCGTACTCCGCTTAGACAGCTCTGTGGCCAGCTTGATCCGCTGGGCCTCACCCCCGGACAATTCCGTAGAGGGCTGCCCCAGGCGCACGTAGCCCAGGCCGACATCATAGAGGGTCTGAATCTTGCGGCGGATTGTCGGCACATTGGCGAAGAATTCCAGGGCCTCTTCCACCGTCATATTTAAAACGTCATAGATGCTCTTTCCCTTATACCTGACCTCCAGGGTCTCCCGGTTATAGCGCTTGCCCCCGCAGACCTCACAGGGCACATATACATCCGGCAGGAAGTGCATCTCAATCTTAATGATGCCGTCGCCCGCGCAGGCCTCACAGCGGCCTCCCCTGACATTGAAGGAGAATCGTCCCTTCTTATAGCCTCTGGCCTTGGCGTCCGGGGTCCCGGCGAAGAGGTCACGGATCATGTCAAAGACCCCGGTGTAAGTAGCGGGGTTGGAACGGGGCGTACGGCCAATGGGGGATTGATCAATGTCAATGATCTTATCCAACTGCTCCACGCCCTCGATCTTCTTATATTTCCCCGGAACCAGTCGGGCCCGGTTGAGCTTTTTAGCCAGGGACTTATAGAGGATCTCATTGACCAGAGAGGACTTGCCGGAGCCGGATACCCCGGTCACAACCGTCATGACGCCCAGGGGGATCTCCACATTGACATTCTTGAGATTATGTTCCACTGCCCCTTTGATCTTCAGCTTGCCGCTGGGCTTTCTTCGCTCTCCGGGCAGATCAATCCTGCGCCTGCCCGCCAGGTAGTCGCCCGTGATCGACTCCGGCGTATTCATAATATCTTCCACGCTGCCGGCGGCCACCAGCTTCCCTCCGTGTTCACCGGCTCCCGGACCGATGTCCACCAAGAAGTCCGCCTGCCGCATGGTATCCTCATCGTGCTCAACGACAATCAGGGTATTCCCCAGATCCCGCAGACCGCGCAGAGAGGCCAAAAGCTTGTCATTGTCTCTCTGATGCAGGCCGATGGATGGCTCATCCAGGATATAGGCGACCCCCACCAGTCCGGAACCGATCTGGGTGGCCAGGCGGATCCGCTGGGCCTCGCCCCCGGACAGGGTCGCTGTCGCTCTGGCCAGGGAGAGGTAATCCAGACCTACATCGTTGAGGAATCCCACGCGCCCACGGATCTCCTTTAAAATCACATCGCCGATCTTGTGCTGCTGAGCCGTCAGCTTATCGTCAATCTCCCGCAGGAAGGTCAGGAGATTTTTGACAGACATATTGGTCACTTCATAGATATTCTTATCCGCCACAGTGACTGCCAGGGCCTCCTGCTTCAACCGCTGCCCATGGCAGAGGGGGCAGTCGGAAAAGCGCATGAAGGTCTCATATTCCGCCTTCATCGAGTCAGACGCCGTCTCCCGGTAGCGGCGGTTCATATTGGCGACCAGTCCCTCAAACTGAATGTCATAGTCCCCCTCACCCCTTTGCCCCTTATAGTGGACCTTGACGCTCTTGGGAAAGCCATTGATAAACATATCGCGGATCTTTTTGGGCAGCTTCTCGTAGGGAGTATCCAGTGAGAACCCATACTCTCTGGACAGGGCCTTTAAAATGGCATTCGTAAAGGACTTTCCGTCATTGGCCGACTGCCAGCCCATCGCCTGCACACAGCCCTCATTGAAGGAGAGACTCTTGTCCGGAATCATCAGATCCTCGTCAAACTCCATCTTATAGCCCAGGCCGAAGCACTCAGGGCAGGCTCCAAAGGGATTATTGAAGGAGAAGGTTCTCGGTTCGATCTCATCAATGGAAATCCCGCAGTAAGGACAGGAATAAGACTCCGAGAAGCGGATGGGGTCTCCTCCGATCACATCGACAATCATGAGACCGTTGGCCAGCTTGAGAACGTTTTCGATCGAGTCTGTCAGTCGCTTCTCGATGCCGGGCCTGACTACCAGGCGGTCCACCACGATCTCGATATTGTGCTTGATGTTCTTCTCCAGCCGGATCTCCTCGGAGAGCTCATAGGGGTTTCCATCCGCGATCAGGCGGACATATCCGGACCTTCTGGCGGAGGCAAAGAGTTTCTCATGAGTTCCCTTGCGGCCGCGAACCACCGGCGCCAGCAGCTGAATCCTGGTCTTCTCAGGCAGGGCCAGGATCTGATCCGCCATCTGATCTACCGTCTGCCTGTGAATCTCCCTGCCGCAGTTGGGGCAGTGGGGAATCCCCGCTCTGGCATAGAGCAGGCGAAAATAGTCATAGATCTCCGTCACCGTTCCAACAGTGGATCGCGGATTGTGACTGGTGGACTTCTGATCGATGGAAATGGCCGGCGGCAGACCCTCAATTTTCTCTACATCCGGCTTCTCCATCTGCCCCAGGAACTGCCTGGCATAGGAAGAGAGAGACTGCATGTACCGTCTCTGGCCCTCCGCGAAGATGGTATCAAATGCCAGCGAGGACTTCCCTGAGCCGGACAGGCCGGTCAGAACGACGAATTCATCCCTTGGAATATCCAGGCTCACATTCTTTAAATTATGTTCATTGGCGCCCCGGATCTTAATGTATTTGCGCTTACTGCTGTCAGCCATAGTTACCTCATTCATCTCTGCTTCTTCGCATCCTCCTGATGCCGGCGCAGGTCGATCAGTTGATCGCGCAGGTCCGCTGCCCGCTCAAAGTTGAGATCTGCCGCCGCGGATTCCATCTTCTTGCGGATATCCCGGATCCGCTCCTCCAGCTCCTCTGCGGACATATCCTCCGGTTCCTTGCAAAAAGCGGCGTCCTCTTTGGCCAGCTCCCTGGAGATGGAGATGACCTCCTGGACCTTCTTTCGGATGGTCTGTGGCGTAATTTTGTGCTCCTCATTATAGGCCTGCTGCATAGCCCGTCTGCGGTTGGTCTCCTCAATGGCCAGCCGCATTGAGTCCGTGATGGTGTCCGCATACATGATGACATGGCCCTCTGAATTACGGGCCGCGCGGCCAATGGTCTGAATCAGGGATGTCTCAGAGCGCAGGAAGCCCTCCTTGTCCGCGTCCAGGATAGCCACCAGAGTGATCTCCGGGATATCCAGTCCCTCGCGCAGGAGGTTGATGCCGACTAAGACATCGAAGACATCCAGCCGCAAGTCTCGAATGATCTGGGCCCGCTCTAAGGTGTCAATATCGGAGTGCAGGTATTTGACCCGTATTCCCAGCTCCAGCATATAGTCAGTCAGATCCTCTGCCATTCGCTTGGTCAGGGTCGTGATCAGAACCTTGTGTCCCTTCTTCGTCTCCCCGCGGATTTCTCCGATCAGGTCGTCAATCTGTCCCTCCACAGGACGCACGAAAATCTCCGGATCCAGAAGACCTGTGGGCCGGATCACCTGCTCCGTCCGCATCAGCTCGTGCTCCGCCTCATAGTCCCCGGGTGTCGCCGACACAAAGAGCATCTGGTCGATCTTATTCTCGAATTCCGCGAAGTTGAGAGGACGGTTGTCCAAAGCTGAGGGCAGGCGAAATCCGTAGTCTACCAGAGACCGCTTCCGGGCCTGATCCCCATTGTACATTCCCCGGATCTGGGGCAGGGTGATATGGCTCTCATCAATAATCATCAGAAAGTCATCCCCAAAGTAATCGATCAGGCAGTAGGGGGCCTGGCCGGGCTTCTGCCCCGTCATATGGCGGGAGTAATTCTCAATCCCGGAGCAGAAGCCTGTCTCCCGCAGCATCTCAATATCGAAATTGGTTCGCTCCGCAATCCGCTGAGCCTCCAGGAGCTTATCATTCTGCTTGAAATAGCGGATCCGGCTGTCCAGTTCCTCCTGAATGGTCTTGCAGGCCGCGTCAATCTTCTCCTGGGGCACAACATAGTGGCTGGCCGGGAATATGGCCACATGCTCCATCTCGTGCCTGGCCTCCTGGGTCAGCACATCGATCTCAAGAATGCGGTCGATCTCGTCCCCGAAGAACTCCAGTCGGTAGGCATAGTCGCTGGCTACAGCCGGAAAGATGTCCAGGACATCTCCCCGGACGCGAAAGGTTCCCCGGGAGAAATCCAGGTCACTTCTCGTGTACTGCATATCGATCAGAGATTTAATGGCGTCATCCCGGTCAATCTCCATTCCCGGGCGGAAAGAGACCATCATGTTCTCGTAGTCCTCCGGCGATCCGATCCCGTAAATGCAGGACACCGACGCCACAATCACCACATCCCTCCGCTCTGCCAGGGCCGCCGTCGCTGACAGGCGCAGCTTGTCAATCTCGTCATTGATCGCGGAATCCTTGGCAATATAGGTATCACTCTGCGGCACATAGGCTTCGGGTTGGTAGTAGTCATAGTAGGAGACAAAATACTCGACGGCGTTCTCCGGGAAGAACTCCTTCATCTCTCCGTAGAGCTGACCGGCCAGGGTCTTGTTGTGGCTGATAATCAAGGTGGGTTTGTTCAGCTTCTGGATGACATTAGCCATGGTAAAGGTCTTGCCGGAGCCGGTAACCCCCTTCAGTGTGGCGAACTGGTCGCCCTCTCTGAAGCCCTTGACCAGAGCGTCAATGGCCTGAGGCTGGTCTCCGGTCGGCTTGTATTTGGAATGTAAGACAAAATGATCCATGATTCTCCTCAATCTCAGCTTCCGGACGCCTCTGTTCCAGATCCCTCTTTTCGAACATGTATTCTGGTTCGCATATTATAGCACGACTGATCCCCCTGTCCAGTGCCCTGACAAATTTTGCCGCCTTTCTCCCATTTTCCGCATTTTCGCATTCCCCGCGCTTTCACATTGCCCCGTCTTTTCGCATTTCCCCGCATTTTCGCATTCCCCCGCCTTTCGCATTCTCCTGCCTTTTCGCATTCTCCTGCCTTTTCGCATCCCCCATTTTCGCATTTTCCCCGCAGCTGCATCAGGTCCCCAATAGCTGAAAAAAGAGGAAGCCCCTCAGGCCTCCCCTTTCTCTGTACTGTTCCTGTCTAAAATCAAAGATAAACGCCGCAGCAGTCATTCAGGTGTCACTCCCCCGCCACGGCAGTTACTCAGACTGTCACTTCCCCGCTCCATGACAATACTTGTACTTCTTCCCGGAACCGCAGGGGCAAGGATCGTTTGGATATACCTTGGCATGCTGGCGCACCCTGGGACCGGAGGCGGATTCAGACAGATTTGTCCCTGTCTCCTGGGCCACCTCTTCACGTTCAACAGGCCGCTCGATCCGAATGCGATAGAGCATCTGCACCGTATCCTCACGGATGGCCTGATTCATCTCATCGACCATGTCATAGGAGATTCTCTTGTACTCATCCACAGGATTGCGCTGGCCATATCCCTGCAGACCGATTCCCTGGCGAAGCTGGTCCATATCGTCGATCTCCTGCATCCAGTGCTGGTCAATGGCCCGCAGGAGTACAACGCGCTCGATCTCGCGGAAGTCATCCGGATTCTCGAATTCCGCCTCCTTCTTCTCATAGAGCTCAACTGCCTGTTCTTTCAGACGTTCCTTGAGTTTATCGGCCCTCTTGATGTCCGCCAGACTCTCCGCGGTCAGATTCTCCAGGGGAATCACCGGGGTCAGAACCCGCTTGAGCTCATGGATATCCCACTCCTCACGATCCAATTCGGGCGTGATGACCGTGTCGACCAGACTCTCAATATTCGTGTCAATCATGTCCAGGATATTGTCCCTCATATTCTCGCCGTCCAGAACGCGGCGGCGCTGTTCATAGATGACCTCGCGCTGCTCGTTCATGACCTGATCGTATTCGAGGAGATTCTTGCGGATGGAGAAATTATTAGACTCGATCTTCTTCTGGGCGTTCTCTATGAGCGAGGAAAGCACCTTATCCTGAATTGGCTCATCCTCGGGAATCCTCAGAAACTCAAAGGCCCCCATCAGCCGTTCCGATCCGAAGAGACGCACCAGATCATCTTCCAGGGAGATAAAGAACTGGGACTCGCCGGGATCGCCCTGACGGCCGGAACGGCCCCGCAGCTGATTGTCGATACGGCGGGATTCATGGCGCTCGGTGCCGATAATCTTAAGCCCCCCTGCAGCCCTGGCCTCCTCATCCAGCTTGATATCCGTACCACGGCCGGCCATATTGGTCGCGATGGTCACCGCCCCATGCAGGCCTGCGTTGGCAACGATCTCCGCCTCCTTCTCATGGAACTTGGCGTTTAAGACATTGTGCGCGATTCCCTGGCGGGAAAGCATTTTCGAGAGGAGCTCAGAGACATCAATATTGATCGTACCGATCAGAACAGGCTGCCCCTTCCCGTGCGCCTCCAGCGCCGATGCAACCACAGCCTTGTACTTCTCCTTCTTGGTCTTGTAGACCACGTCATTGCGATCTATCCGGATCATCGGCATATTGGTGGGCACTTCAACAACATCCATCCCGTAAATATCTCTGAACTCCTGCTCTTCCGTGAGGGCAGTACCGGTCATTCCGGCCTTCTTATCATATTTATTGAAGAAGTTCTGGAAGGTGATGGTGGCCAGAGTCTGGCTCTCCCTCTTGACCTTCACGTGCTCCTTGGCCTCAATGGCCTGGTGCAGACCGTCGGAGAAGCGGCGGCCGGGCATAATACGGCCGGTGAAGGAATCTACGATCAAGACCTCATTGTCCTTGACAACATAGTCCTGATCCCGGTGCATGAGCTGATGGGCGCGCAGGGCAAGGATCACATTGTGCTGGATCTCCAGGTTCTCGGCATCCGCCAGATTGTCCAAATGGAAGAAGTTCTCGACCTTCCTGACGCCGTCCTTGGTCAGACTGACCACCTTGTCCTTCTCATTGACAATGAAATCCCCTGTCTCCTCAGGCATTTCTCCCATGAGAGCATCCATCTTGGAGAACTCCGGCATATCGGCCCCGCGCTTCAACTGGTTGGCCAGCACGTCACAGGCCTCATAGAGGCGGGTGGACTTGCCTGACTGACCGGAGATGATCAGAGGAGTTCTGGCCTCATCGATCAGGACCGAATCGACCTCGTCGATGATACAGTAGTGCAGGCCCCGCTGAACCATATCCTTCTCATAGACAACCATGTTGTCGCGCAGATAGTCGAATCCGAGCTCATTGTTCGTAATATAGGTAACATCGTTCTCATAGGCCTCGCGGCGGGAGTCCTTGTCCATATCGTTGAGGACGCAGCCGCAGGTCAGCCCCATGAAGCGATGAACCTGCCCCATCTGATCCGCGTCACGCTTGGCCAGATAATCATTGACTGTGACGATGTGAACTCCCTGGCCGGTCAGGGCATTCAGGTAGGCCGGCATGGTCGCAACCAGCGTCTTACCTTCTCCGGTCTTCATCTCGGCGATACGACCCTGGTGAAGAATAATCCCTCCGATTATCTGAACCTGAAAGGGCTTCATGCCAAGCACCCGGTAATCCGCCTCGCGCACGGCGGCATAGGCCTCCGGGAGCAGATCCTCCAGGCTCTCCCCGGTAGAATAGCGATCCTTGAATTCTCTCGTCTTCGCTGCCAGCTCCTCATCGGTCAAGGCCTGCATGGCCTCGTCATAGGACTCGACCTTTCTGACCAGAGACATAAGGCGCTTGACCTCACGCTGACTGTGCGTTCCAAAAAATTTACTTGCTAAACCCATCTTATCTCCTGCGGCGGTCAAATGCGCCTCACGGGCATTTCATCGCTATAAACTATAAAGTGAAAGCTGTTCCGGCTGCTCTTTCTGCTCCTGCGCTCCGCCTCATCTATCCCTTGATCCATCCTAAGATCAGATCGCGTGCGCTGTCTTCAAGGAAGGCCGTAAGGCGAAATCAGGCTTCCTCTGCGCTAAGCGACATTTTAGCACGAACCAAAGATTGTTCACAAGTTTTCTGTCTCCATAGTTGTCAGAATTTTCTCAATATTTATTGTTTTATATCCATAAACTATTCTGAATATTATTTGTTTGCAGTTTTCTTCTTGACAAGGCTGATCTACCTGTGTATGATAAAGTCACAAAGAAACAAGAAGAGCCGATCGGATAACCAAACTTCTTACTTCTTTATTCAACATTAAACTTTCATCAGATTGGAGGTACAGTCCGAAGGGTCACATACGAACTACCCTAACCGCCATCAGCCGGTATAAGTTGATAGGATCTTCCTGAACCATACACATCCGACTTTATGATAGAAGCTATTTTAGCTTAGGTTCCAGAAGGAGAACCAGAAGAGACAGAGCGAAGTGATACGAGATGAGACATGTATGAAGTCGTCAGATGATCCGGGAGGAAAAGAGGCGCGAGCAGGGCTCGCTGTATTGTAACCGTTGACTGTTACCCGAAAGGGGGTAAAAGTCCGTTGGACAATTTAACAGACGTTAATTCATAGGCGGGGATCCTGGTCGAAGAGAAAGGCCAAGGTCCTCGCTTTTTTTGGCTCTATGTCAAATGTTGGGGCGGGACCTTTAAGAGCCCATAGAGAACTTTCGATTGAACAGGATGATACTACCAGGAAATCATCTCATAGCCGTCTTCGGTGACAAGGACCTGATACTCCCACTGGGCGGACAGGGAACCGTCCAACGTGTAGATCTCCCAGCCGTTCTTTTTGTCCGTATATACCTTACTGCTCCCGGCATTGATCATGGGTTCAATAGTAAACATAAGTCCCGGCGCCATAACCATCTCGCTTCCCTGCCTGGTCGTGAACCCGACCCAGGGATCCTCGTGAAAGCCATTGCCTACCCCGTGGCCTCCGATCTCCCGAACCACCTGATAGCCGCAGGAAGTTGCATAGTCGTTAACCGCCTGACCGACATCGCCCAGAAAGCCCCAGGGCTTGACCTGCTCCAGACCCAGATCACAGGCCTTCTTGGTTGCCTCCACCAGCTTTCTGGCCTCCTCGGAAACCTGCCCGATCATGAACATGCGGGAGGAGTCGGCATATTTCCCATTTAAAATGGAAGTGCAGTCCACATTGATGATATCCCCTTCCTTGAGAATTACGTTCTCAGAGGGAAAGCCGTGGCAGACCTGATCGTTGACCGAAGTGCAGACGCTGTATGGAAAGCCCTCATAGTTGAGCGGGGCGCAGACAGCGCCATAGCTGGCCGTCTTCTCCGCAACGATGCGGTCAATGTCCGAAGTGGGCATCCCCTCACAGATCTTCTCTGCCACCTCATCTAAAACGGCCCGGTTGACCTTAGCGGCCTCCCGAATCATGACAATGTCCTCCTGCGTCTTGATCAGGTCACGGCGGGGGACAATGTGCCCCTGACTGGCCAAGTGATCCAGCTTCTGGTCAAACGCCATATGGCACTGCTTGTACTTGCGTCCGCTGCCGCACCAACAGGGATCATTTCTTCCAACTTTCATCTTCCGCTTCTTTCTATACACAGAATTGGTTCTGCACAAAAATTCTTGAACAGGATCTGGAACTTTTCCTTTCTTTGGAATCCACTGCAATTCTGCTCTCTGATTCCTGATCTGTCAACTCAAGAGGAGCATTTCATCTTCATCCCATCTCAAGAGAGGCATGCTGTCTTTACCTCATCTCAAAAAGGGAGCATTTCATCTTCAACTCATATCAAGAGGGGCACTTCATCTTCCGGGAGAAGACAGCCCCCTTGTCAGACTAACAGACCGACCACTATCAGCGCATCTGCGTCAAGCGCAAGATTACGATTGATAGTGGCCGGCCTGCCAGTCAATTCTTCTTAATTGAAATAGATGTTCCTGTTAAAATCTAGTGCCATGTCTCAAACGCCTAGACGGCGAATCGCGGTGATGGAGCCGAAATACTTATTGTAAGGGCGGCCATAGCGGATTCCGCACTGCTCATTCTGAGCCTCAACGACAACTCCGTTGCCGGCATAAATCGCCACATGGCCAGGGTAACAGATGATATCTCCCGGCTGCATATCCCTCTCGGCCACCGGCTTACCCACATTTACCAGGCTCGCTGAGGTATAACCATGTTTGTCTGCCTGCGCCTGACTGAGCAGGCCGAAATGCGCCATCACCTGGCCGACAAAGCCGGAGCAGTCCGCTCCATTGGTCAATGACGCTCCTCCCCAGACATACCTGCGTCCCACAAACTGGCAGGCATAAGCGACGATGGCATTCCCGCCTGAATAGCGTTCTGTTGTCGTATTGCTGCTATTATTCCTGTTCGTGGAGGTATTCTTATTAGTAGTATTCTTTGAAGGTGTGGTGTTCCCTCCATTGTTCGAGTTCTTCCTGGAAGTATCCCCACCATTGTTGTTGGAACTGTCCTTACTGTTATTCGCCTGTCTGGTCTGGTTGGTGCGATTCTGGCTCTGAATCTGCGCAAGTCTCGCGGCAGCCTCCCGCTCCTGCTTCTGGCGCTCCAGTTCCGCCTGCTTTGCAGCTAAGGCCTTGGCCTCCTCCAGCTGGGCGGACAAATTACTCGCCTCCCCCTGCTTGGAAGAAATCATGGTATTGAGATTGGTCTGCGTCGTCTTCAGCTCTCCCTGACGAGCGTTCAACTCAGCCTTCTCGGATTCCAGGGACCCCTTGAGGGCAGTCACCTCTTCTACGGTCGCCTTGTAAGAACCCAGAAGATTTCGATCATAAGTGTAAAGCTGATTGGAGTACTCCACGCGGCTGACCAGTTCGGCCAGGCTACCGGATTCCGCCATGATGGCCAGGAGGGAATTATTATCCCCTGTCTCATACATGCTCTTCATACGGGCCTTCATATCCCGATACTGCTGATCCGCAGCGGCCTGCCCGTCCTTAATGCTCTGCTCTGTGCTGGCGATCTCCTGCTGCTTGTCTGAGATCTGCGTCTGCAGGTCCTCCAGCTGCTTGACCACCTGCACCAGATTACTGTCCAAAGAGGCAAGCTCACTCTGAACCTGTGCCTGCTGAGCCTCGATGTCGCTGATCTCTGCCGCTTCTACCTGGGGACAGGAAGCAGGCACCATCACAAGGGCTGATGTCAAAACAAGCGAGAAGGCAATTCCCTTGGCTGCCAGCTGAAAAGTACGTCTGCGCATTCTGAAAACTCCTTAATCCTCAATCCTCGCACAACTGCATGCGAATCTCTTTGGTAATAATGTCCGTGTAACTGAAACTCAGAAGCTGAGCCGGTTTCCTCTCTTCTCTGTCATCCACCAAAATCGTGAAGACACTTGGATAGGCCTCCTGAATCACGCCTTCCTGAACATCGATCTTATTCCTTCCGCGATCGAGTTGAAGACGAACTCTGCTGCCGCAGCTCTGGGCAACGGAAGCCCGTACCTTATCGAAGTCTGAAGTTTCCATCTCTTATCCTTCCTGGTGTCGGATCCACGCGATAGACGCCAGAGTCAAGAACTCCAGATAAGGCGGATCACATTTTGGTTCATGATAACATCTCATCTGTATTTTGTCAAAGTTCTGTAACATTTACTTGATTTTGATACGGTAGCATTTCCCTGATTTTCGGCCCGGTTATCTGTCTGTAACATTTGCTTCGTCTTCTTCCCTAAAAATACTCAAAAGCAGCTTGGCCCGCCGGAAGAATCTTATCCCCTTCATATGATATGATAGGGTCATCATGTGAATTGATCTTTCAAAGGAGACCGCAATGATCCGAGGCATCATCACCCTTCTTTTTGTCATCCTCTTTCTGCTTGTAACCAGCCCTCTGCTTCTCGCGCTCTGGCTCTGGCACAAAGCATCTCCCGACTCAGCCTGGCGCGTCAGCCACAGGATCTTATCCTGGGCTGTGACTATGATCCAGCGGCTGGTGGGCGTCAGACTGGTCGTCCGCGGTCTGGAGAATATTCCCCGGGACAGGGCTCTTATCTATATGGGCAACCACCGGAGCTTCTTCGATGTGCTCTGTACTCTTCCCCTGCTGCCCGGTCCCACTTCTTATATCGGGAAAAAGGAATTCTCCAGGATCCCCCTTCTGTCCACCTGGATGTCCTGTCTTGATGTCCTCTTTTTGGACCGTAAAAATACCCGTGAGGGCCTGAAAATGGTCCTGGAAGCCATTGATATGCTCGGGCGCGGACACTCCATTTTCATCTACCCCGAGGGCAGCCGGTCCAAGACCGATTCCATGCTACCCTTCCACGGGGGCAGCTTTAAGATTGCCGGCAAATCAGGCGCCCCAATCATACCGGTTGCCATCAGCAACAGCTCCAGAGCTCTGGAGGATCAATTCCCCCGCCTGCCCTGGACGCGCAAATCCACTTTGATCCTGACCTTCGGCCCTGCCATTGAAACCGCGGATCTGGACCGTCAGGCCATCCGCCGGCTCCCCGATCAGGTTCGCTCCTGTCTGGCAGGAATGCTTCTGGAAAACGGAGAAGTCTGGCAGCACGAGGCCTCTGCCCGGGAATTAAGAGAATTTGCCGCAGGCAAGGCCTCCCCCTCCAACCCCGGGGTCAGTCTGCAGGACGCGGGGCTTTCCGCTCCGCCTCAGCCTCTTCCTCGTTGACCTTTTTGGCTGCCTGGATGGCCTCGTTGAGAGAGAGCATCTTGGCATCCAGCATAGAGACGAAATCCGCGCACTCCCTCAGATCTCTGCTGATATAAGCCGGGGCCTTGCCCTCGAACTTGTAATAGATCTTATGCTCCAAAGAGGCCCAGAAATCCATAGCTATGGTGCGGATCTGGATCTCCACCTTGGTGTCCACCACCCGATCTGACAGGAAAATAGGCACAGAAACCAACAGATGATAAGATTTATAGCCGGATTCTTTGGGCTTGGAAATATAGTCCTTGACCTGGAGAATCCGCAGGTCATTCTGTCTCTGAATCGACTCGACGATTCGATAGATATCAGAGGTAAAGGAGCACACGATACGGATTCCCGAGATGTCATTGCAGTACTGGACCATGTTATGAATGGTCGGCTCATAGCCGTATCTCTTTAATTTGGCCACAATACTCTCAGGGGACTTGATTCTTGACTTCACATACTCAATGGGATTGTAGCGGTGCACATGCTGAAATTCATCGATCAGAATCTCAACCTTGGTATTGATCTCCTTGAGCGCCGCGTTGTACAGGAGCATCATCGTATTCCAGCTGTCCGGCCCCTCGCCGATCGCTTCAAGAGCTTCCATCTTCCACCTCCCGGCCTGGTACTCACTCCTTCTATTCTACCATAGATCTTCTTCTAGCACTTGAATCTCCAGGAAGTCAAAGGAGAGCTCTTCCATGAAAGAGTCCTGCCCGAAACGCGTTTTCGCATGCCGCTTGAACTCGCGAATATTCTGATCCAGCCAGATGGGCCTGGGAAGATCAAGGGCATAACAGGCCTCTTCGATCGCTCCATAAATCTTCCTGGTCCGGCTTTGATTACTCTTGTCTTCCACCGTGTAATCAGCGATATTTCTGCCCGAGGCAATCTCCCGAAAGTCAATCCTCATCTTATCCTCGCCTTCTCTGTCTTGCCGCCTCATACATGAGGATTCCGGCCGCCATCGCCGCATTTAAAGACTCCAATCGTCCCCCCATGGGGATACGGATTCTGACCTCCGCAAGGGCCGCCGTCGCTTCCCTCAGGCCGCTTCCCTCATTTCCGATCAAGAATCCGCAGGCAGTCCTGCAGTCCGCCTGATCATAATCACACTTGGCCTGCAGGTCAGCCGCGTAGAGACAAATGCCCGCCTCCCTGGCCCTCTTAAGACAGGAGGACAAATCCTCTGTGATCAGCCAGGGAACCCGATAGAGGGAACCCATGGTAGACCGAATCACCTTGGGGGAGAAGAGATCCACCGTATCTCTGCTCATCAGAATGCCCGTTGCTCCCGCTCCTTCTGCCGTGCGAAAGATCGTCCCCAGATTTCCGGGATCCTGAATGTTTTCTAAAATCATGAGAAGGGTCTTGTGTCCGCCCAGAAGCTCCTCCCACTGATAGGCGGGCTGTCGAACCACTGCCAGGATTCCCTGGGGTGTCACGGTATCGGACATGTACTCCATCACAGAATCCAAGACTTCCAGCGGACCTGTTTGTCCGCCCTGCGTTTTTCTGTTTTGATTTCGGCCCGCTTCCAGGCTGTCCAGAAAATCCCGATATACCCTGTCCTCTCCGTGCTCTGCGAGAAAGCGCTCTGAGACGTAGATCTCTCTGACCAGCTCCACCGGGGTCTCGCAGACCATGCGAAGCCCCTCCGCCACAAAGAGCCCCTCCTTGCGGCGAATCCTGCTCTTCTTCTGCAATTGGCAAACCTGTCTGACATGTTCATTGGATGTACTTGAGATCATTGTTCCCCTTTTCTCTTTAAAAATCCGAGGCTCTATGACAGGGATTCATTCCTGCCTTCAGGCCCGCTTCCAACGAGTCTGCAGCAGGGTCCGCTCCTACGGTCAGGACCCTTCCATAAGAAAATAGAGGGAGCAGCCGCCTGCCTCCTCTATCTCTTTGGTCCCGCTTCTTACTGCCAGTCCTCTCTTGGTCCATCAATTGGACAGGACGCGGCAAATCTCCACCTGATACTTGTCCAAGTCCTTATTCATCGCCAGGGCCTCGTCAATATCAAAGTCCTGGAACTCGCCATGATTATAGCCCACAACCCGGTTGGTTCTACCTTCACAGAGCAGATCCACTGCCATAGCTCCCATGGTGGAGGCGTAGACGCGGTCTTTCGCCGTGGGAGATCCCCCCCGCTGCATGTGACCAAGGATGGTTGCTCTGGTTTCGATTCCGGTCGCGGCCTCAATTCTCTTGGCCATGGACATGGAGTGTCCGATGCCCTCCGCGTTGATAATAATGTGATGCTGCTTGCCCCTGCGGCGATCCGCGATAATGTGGTCCACAATGGACTGCTCATCATAATTATAGATCTCTGGGAGGAGAACATCCTCGGCGCCGTTGGCGATACCGCACCAGAGGGCAATGTAGCCGGCCCCCCGTCCCATCACCTCAATGATGGAGCACCTCTCATGCGATGTCGATGTATCACGCACCTTGTCGATCGCCTCCATGGCGGTATTCACTGCCGTGTCGAAGCCGATGGTGTACTCGGTACATGAGATATCCAGGTCAATGGTTCCGGGCAGGCCGATGGTGTTGATCCCGTGGGCGGCAAGCTTCTGCGCCCCCTTGAAGGATCCGTCGCCTCCGATGACAACCAGGCCGTCAATCCCATGCTTCTTGCAGATATCGGCAGCCTTCTTCTGATATTCTTCCTGGGCAAACTCCAGGCAACGGGCCGTCTGAAGAATCGTCCCGCCCTTGCCGATGATATCAGAGACACTGTGGGCGTTCATCTCCATAATCTCCTCATTGAGCAGGCCCGCATAACCCCGATGAATTCCCTTGACCTGCCGGCCGGCTGCCAGCGCCTTTCGAACAACGGCGCGAATGGCTGCATTCATTCCGGGCGCATCGCCTCCGCTGGTCAACACGCCAATGCATTTAATCTCTTTCACCATGGACTCTTCCTCCAGTTTCTACATATCGGGATCATTTTACCGCCCATCCTCTTTCTTTTCAATAGAGAAGAAGAGTCAGGGTCCTATGAGGCGCTCTCTGATCATCTTTTCTCTTTCCCCTCACGCTCTTCTGCTAGGGCCGATCCGGGCGATATCCCTGCCGCTTTCTGCCGAATAAATATTTGCCGCTGACAAGTCTGACATTGTCCTGTCCGAACAGCTGACCAAGAGAGACCAGGGACTCCGAATCTGTCCCCATCTGCCAGTCCGCCGGCATACGGCGGATCGCCCTGTCTGCTCTGCGATAAATGATCAAATCGGCGGATCCGGCCGCGGCCTGACGCTCCCGCGAAATCTGACAGAGCTTCTTCAGCGCGTCCGCTTTCTCATCGTACTCACCCTGATCCCGGATCTGGATCCATATCTCCCGGGGCACCTGGTCAAATAAAACCAGATCCTCAACCAGAACCTTGGCATCCCTGTCGATCTCCACACCCGCTCTGCCGTAGACTAAGACCTTGGCGTCCAGCTCCAGAAAATCCCGAACTCTCTCGAAGGCCTTCGGGAAGACGACAAGCTCGACCGTCCCGTAGAGGTCCTCCAGGTTGAGGATCGCCATGGGCTGGTTGTTGCGGGTAAAACGAACGTTCTTGGAAGTGATCATCCCCGCTAAAACCACCTGCTTCTTGTCCTGGATCGGAGCCTGTCCCTTCTCCTGATCCAATCGAAATTCCAGTGTGTTATCGCTCGTATTCTTTCGGATCAAATCCAGATCGTCTTCCAGGGGGTGTCCCGAAACATAGATCCCCAGAACTTCCTTCTCGAAGGCCAGCAGCTGCTGCCTGTCAAACTCCTCCACATCCGGCATCTTAAAAGCGAAGTCCTCTCTGCCCTCTTCCCCGGCGATATCAAAGAGACTCATCTGTCCGGCCATGGAGTGCTTCTTCTCAGAGCTGACCTGATCCATAATCATCGGAAAGATATAGGTCATCTGCCTGCGATTTCCATCCAGGGAGTCACAGGCTCCCGCCTTGATCAGGTTCTCGACAGACCGCTTATTGACCGCCTTGTCGGACACCCGGGTCAGGAAATCCTCAAGGGTCTTGAAAGGCCCGCGGGCATTTCTCTCCGCGACAATGGCGTCGATGACCGGATGTCCGACGCTCTTGATCGCGTACATTCCGTAGCGAACTCCCTTGTCATCCGCCACAAAGCGCCCATCCCCGGAATTGATATCGGGGGGCAGAACCTCAATCCCGATCTCCCTGCAATGGGCAATATACTGGGATACCTTGTCCGACTGGTTGATAAAGGTCGTCATCAGGGCTGCCATAAACTCCCTGGGATAGTAGTGTTTGAGATAGGCTGTCTGGTAGGTAATCACCGCGTAACAGGCCGCATGGGACTTGTTAAACGCATAGTTGGCGAAATCCATCATCTCATCGTAGATCTTACTGGCAACTGCTTCGGAAATTCCATTGGCAAGACAGCCAGCCACACCCTCTTCCCTGTTCCCGAAGATGAAGTTATGGCGCTCCCTCTCCATCTCGTCCGCGTGCTTTTTGGACATGGCGCGGCGAACCAGATCCGCTCTGCCCAGGGAATAACCGGCCAGCTGCTGGACGATCTGCATCACCTGCTCCTGATAGACAATACAGCCATAGGTCGACTCCAGGATCGGCTTGAGCTGGGGACAGTCGTAGACGATGGCGTCCACATTCTTCTTGCCCTTGATATAGCGGGGAATAAAATCCATGGGGCCGGGCCGGTAGAGGGCGATTCCCGCGATAATGTCATCCAGATTGGCGGGCCTGAGCTCCTTCATGAAGGACTTCATGCCGGCGGACTCCAGCTGAAACACCCCCTCGCACTGGCCCCTGCCGATCATGGCGTAGACCTCGGGATCGTCATAGGGGATCCGGTTGATATCCAGGTCAAGCCCGGGATGATTGGCCCTGGCGTCCCGAACGGCATCTGTAATAACATTTAAGGTGCGAAGCCCCAGAAAATCCATCTTGAGCAGGCCAAGCTCCTCCACCTCAATCATATTGAACTGGGTGACGACATTTCCGTCGGTTCCTCTGGCCAGGGGCACATACTCATCCATTGCCTTAGCTGCGATTACCACACCGGCGGCGTGGGTAGAGGAATTGCGGGGGAGGCCCTCCAGCTTCCGGGCCATATCAATCAGATTATGGACCTCCTCGTCCTCATCGTAGGACTTCTTCAGCTCCGGATTGGCCTTCAGCGCCTTGTCAATCGTGATCTTCAGCTCCTGCGGAACAGACTTGGCCACCGTATCCACCAGGCCATAGGGGAGATCCAGGACACGCCCCACATCTCGAATGGCATTTCTGGGCGCCAGCGTTCCGAATGTGATGATCTGTGTGACCGCGTCTTCCCCGTATTTCTCAGTGACATAGCGGATGACGTCGCCCCGGTGCTCATAGTCGAAATCCACATCGATATCCGGCATGGTGACTCGCTCCGGATTTAAAAAGCGCTCGAAAATAAGCTGAAAGCGGATGGGGTCAATATCCGTGATCCCAGTCGTATAGGCCACCAGAGAACCGGCGGCGGACCCGCGGCCGGGGCCGACGGTGCAGCCATGGGTTCTGGCGTAATTGATGTAGTCCCAGACGATCAGGAAGTAATCCACATAGCCCATCTTTTGGATGACGCCCAGCTCGTAGCTCAGCTGAGGCTTCAGGGCGTCTGCCCCATCCCCGTAGCGCCGGTCTAACCCCTCATAGCAGAGTTTGTTGAGATAGGTCCAGGCGTCATAGCCCCGGGGCACCGCGTAATGAGGCATCTTGGTCACGCCAAACTCTATAGTCACCTGGCAGCGGTCGGCAATCTTCTGGGTGTTCTCGATGGCCTCCGGGGCGAAGGGGAAGAGCCTGCGCATCTCTTCCTCACTTTTGACATAGTATTGACCGCCCTCATAGCGCATGCGGTCTGTGTCTGTGATCTTCTTGCCTGTCTGAATACAGAGCAGGACATCGTGAGCTTCCCAGTCCTCAGCCATGGTATAGTGGCAGTCATTGGTCGCCACCAAGGGAATCCCGGTCTCCCCCGACAGGCGGATCAATTCCTGAACCACGCGTCCGTCGACGGCCTGTCCGTGATCCTGCAATTCCAGATAGTAGTTGCCATGGCCGAAGGTATTCTCGTGCCAGAGGGCCGCCTCCTTCGCCGCCTCATACTGACCTCTCTGCAGATACTTCTGCACCTGTCCCGCCAGGCAGGCGGAGGTGCAGATAATGCCCTCGTGATAGCGCTCTAAGATCTCCCGGTCAACGCGGGGTTTATAGTAGTAGCCGTCCACGAATCCCGCGGATACGATCTTGATCAGGTTAGCATAGCCACGGTTGTTCTCGGCGATCAGAATCAGATGGTAGTAGCGATCCTCTCCCGCCGACCCGGAATTTCTGTCAAAGCGGGAGCCGGTCGCGACATAGACCTCACATCCGATCAGGGGCTTGATTCCCTGCGCGTGGCACTCCTTATAAAATTCAATCACGCCGTACATGACACCGTGGTCGGTGATCGCCGCGGCATTCATTCCCAATTCCCTGACCCGGCTCACATAATCGCGGATCTTATTTGATCCGTCCAGGAGACTGAACTGGGTGTGGCTGTGAAGATGGACAAAGGACATTTACAACTCCTCTCACTCTACCTCGACAATCCGTGGAGAGCTGCCGCGAACCAAAAGCTCCAGCCCCGCGTAAGCCGCGATCAGTCCGCCAAACAGGCAGACAAAATAGCTGACCGGATTATCCGCGGAGATAACAAGTCCGGGGATGAAGGCGCTCGTGGCGTTAAATGCCATATGCAGAAGAATCACCAGAGTCAAATTCTGGGACTTCTCCTTGACATAGCCCAGGGCCAGCCCCAGGAGAAAGGCTATGGATCCCTGCAGCATATTCATGTGAAAGAAACCAAAAAGCAGGGCCTGGAGAATGTTTGCCATCCAGAAGCCGCCGACCCGGCGGGCGTAACTCATGGTCAGTCCGCGAAAGCAGAACTCCTCGCAGGCGGGCCCCAGGCAGACGACATATAGAATGACAGAGACAGATGCCTGTATGTTATCCAGTCCCGACGAGCGCAGGATCCCCTGATATTCTGCCATCCACTGGGGAACCAGGGCTGCCAGAGTGTTCATGATATAAGTGGACAGATACTGAGCTCCCAGGATAAAGAGCAGGATCCCCGGGATCAGCATCCATGACCAGTGTTTGTACTGACGGACCAGACATCTGTAATCCCTGGCCGGCTTCTGTGTCTGGAGGAACTCCCTGCGATACCATATGCCGAACCAGATCACGCAGATTAAAGCGTAGACAAGAAGGGTCAGGCTGGTAAAAGCCTGCCCCTGCATCCGCTCAAAAGAGGAGCGGATGAAATCGGCATAGGAGCCTCCCTCGAAGTGAATGGCCTGATCCACCACCAGGATCTGACTGGCAAAAACCGCCACCAGGTTCTGGACCAGGGCCGCCGCCAGAAAGGGCAGAAGGATATTCCAGCCGGTATTCCGACGGGGCCGGCGTGTGTCTTTGGGTGATATATTTCGATTGTTATCGGGCATGCTTTTGTCCTCATTGTTCAGCTCATTCACCAACCTATTCTAGCATAGTGTCCCCCTCTTCTGCAGTGTGCCTTCCGATTTATTCCGGTCGCAGCCCGCTGATTGATTCCGTTCGCAGACAGCAAAATCATGCCGCGCACGACAGACAGCAACTCTATGCGGCGTACAGCAAACGATACTGCGTGCGGCAAAAATGGAATATACAGAAAATCTATGCGGCGTACAGTAAACTATGCTGCACAAAAAAAGACCGCGGCCAGGGGAATCTCTCGCCTGACCGCAGTCTTCCTGCTTATCGCCTCATCGGGCCTGCGCACGTCTTCTGATCTGCGCAGCTCTTTAGAACTTTCCGTCCTTAGCGGCCTCCTCAACAGAAACAGCTACGGCAACCGTTGCCCCGACCATAGGGTTATTCCCCATACCGATCAGGCCCATCATCTCAACATGGGCAGGGACAGAGGAAGAACCCGCAAACTGGGCATCCGAGTGCATGCGGCCCATGGTATCGGTCATCCCGTAAGAAGCCGGGCCTGCGGCCATGTTATCGGGATGCAGGGTACGGCCGGTGCCGCCGCCGGACGCGACTGAGAAGTACTTCTTGCCCATTTCATTGCACTCCTTCTTATAGGTGCCTGCGACGGGATGCTGGAAGCGGGTGGGGTTCGTGGAGTTACCGGTGATGGATACACCGACATTCTCCTGGTGCATAATCGCAACGCCCTCCTGGACATCATCGGCTCCGTAGCACTTGACGGACGCACGTATCCCCTTGGAGTAGGGAGTCTCACTGATGATGTTCAGCTTGGCACTGTGATAGTCGTACTGTGTCTCTACAAAGGTGAATCCATTGATCCTGGAAATGATCTGAGCGGCGTCCTTGCCCAGTCCGTTTAAGATCACGCGCAGAGGCTTCTGGCGAACCTTGTTGGCCTTGCTCGCAATGCCGATCGCCCCCTCGGCTGCGGCAAAGGACTCGTGTCCTGCCAAAAAGCAGAAGCACTCTGTCTCCTCCTCCAGGAGCATTTTACCAAGATTTCCATGGCCAAGTCCTACCTTGCGGTGGTCTGCGACCGAGCCCGGAATGCAGAAAGCCTGCAGTCCCTCACCGATTGCGGCGGCTGCATCGGCAGCCCTGCGGCAGCCCTTCTTGATCGCGATGGCCGCGCCGACCGTATAAGCCCACTTGGCATTCTCGAAGCAGATATTCTGAATTCCCTCTACCATATGATAGACATCGAGACCGGCGTCCTCTGTGATCTCCTTAGCCTCCTCAATGTCCTTGATCCCATAGCTGTTTAACACGGAAGTGATCTTCTCGATTCTTCCCTCATAATTCTCAAATAATGCCATGATTATCGTCTCCTTCCTCTCGAATGATCACTCTTTACGGGGATCGATGAACTTAACAGCGTCATCAATGCGGCCATACTGGCCCCTGGCCTTCTCCCATGCTGTGTTGGGATCGTCACCCTTCTTAATAAAGTCTGTCATCTTACCGAGTGAGACGTATTTGTAACCGATTACCTGATTGTCCTCATCCAAAGCCAGGTCCGTGACATAACCTTCTGTCATCTCCAGATAGCGAACTCCCTTGGAATTGGTCGCGTACATGGTTCCAACCTGAGAGCGAAGGCCCTTGCCCAGGTCCTCAAGGCCGGCGCCGACAGCGAGTCCGTCATCAGAAAAGGCGGACTGAGAGCGCCCGTAGACAATCTGAAGGAAGAGCTCGCGCATTGCGGTATTGATTGCATCACATACAAGGTCGGTATTGAGGGCCTCGAGAATGGTCTTGCCCTGGAGGATCTCCGCTGCCATCGCGGCGGAATGGGTCATTCCCGAACATCCGATCGTCTCGATCAGGGCCTCCTCAATGATGCCGTTCTTGATATTCAAAGAGAGCTTGCAGGCACCCTGCTGCGGCGCGCACCAGCCAACGCCATGGGTGAATCCTGAGATATCGCCAATCTGCTTGGCATGAACCCACTTTCCCTCCTCAGGGATGGGAGCCGGTTCATGCTTTGCGCCCTTGGCGATCGGGCACATATTCTGTACTTCTGTTGTGTAGATCATCGTTGAACTCCTTTCATAGATGCAACAATACACTGCAGTACTCCCACATACCGCGCATATCGTTAATATCTTCACACATCTGAGGAGCTTCGTCTAGCACTTCTTTTCCCACGCGGACTCTACGCCCACGCAGGCTCTCATACAGATCCATACCCTGAAAGCAGTTCTTTCGCCTTCCAATTCTCCGAAAACCTCCGCAAATTCCATTTCATGGCCTCCCGGGGCAGACTCCTGAGTCCCTCTGCTCAGCTTAAGAAGGCAAAGGGATCCCCCTCCCCCAGAAAATGCATGAGCTGATAGGCCGTCGGCATGCTGACCTTGCCTTTCGCCAGGATCTCTCTGACTCTTTTTCGATCGGCCAGAATCACCTCGATTTCCTCGCTGTCCTCCTCATGCGCTGTATCAGGCAGGCCATAGGCGTAGCCGTAGACGATCCCGTTGTTCTCATCCGTCATGCCAATCGTGGTGAAGCGAGCCTTCTCAAAGATGGGATCGACATCCAGTATGTCCAGCTTCAGTCCGGTCTCCTCGAAGGTCTCCCGAACCGCGGCCTGGCGCATGTCCTCTCCCGGATCGACCAGGCCGGCGGGCAATTCATAGACAAAAGAGTCCACTGCCGCCCGGTACTGACGGACCATCACAACCCGAAGATCCGCGGATTCGCGAAAGCTCTGACAGGCCGCCTCATCTTTTGAGTCGAAGGCTTCTTCTCCCGCATAGAGGGCATAGACGATCACTGCGTCCGCATCCTCTTTTTGCGACTTCATCTTCAAATCTTCCACCCGTCCGGCACGGGAGGCCATCTGGTAGCGCATGGGAGCGCCAGTCTTCTTCTCTCCCTCCAGAATATACATGTTCAGGAACTTCTCATCCGTAATCTTATGGATCCGCCTGATCGTAGCCATCCTTCCTCCTCTGTCTCCATCAAACTGATCAAGAGTAAATTCGCTCCAGAGCAGCAAAGATCCTATCCATCGACGCCCGCCCCAAAGCAAACCCGTTCTCTACTCTCTGTCCCCGTCAGGGGCGCTCCGCTCTCCTATAATTATGACCTATCTCCATTTACTACTCTTTGTCTCCGCCATGGGCGTCCCCTTTTCCATAACTCTCTTGAATCGCCTTCACCACTTCCTCAAAGCCCATGAAATGTGACGCCTTGACTAAAACGGTGTCGCCCTCCTTGAGCCGGCCAAGGAGATCCGCCAGCAATACGTCCCGATCGGGACAGGCATAGATTTCCATCGGCTTCTCGCGCCGATGGACACCTTCCCCTTCCCCAGCAAAGAAAGCTCCTTCCTCCCTCCTGTTCAAAGAGGCATCACTGGCCCCTCTTGCGATCTCCCGGCCCAGAGCGCCTGCGGCATAGAGCATATCTATCCCTTCCTCTGCCGCTCTTTCCCCGAGTTCGTAGTGCATAGCGGGGGCATTTTCTCCCAGCTCTCCCATATCTCCCAAGACGGCGATCCTGCGTCCCTTTGCCCTTGCCAGAACCGCAAGGGCGGCCCGCATCGAAGAGGGGTTGGCATTGTAGCAGTCATCAATCAGAGTCAGCCCGCCCAGATGCAGGAAATGAACCCTGCCGGAAATGGTGCTGGCCGTCTCCATCCCCGCCTTGATCTCATCCAGATCAAGCCCCAGGCTCTGTCCGACAGCTGCAGCTGCCAGCGCGTTGTAGACATTGTGCTCCCCGGGAATGGGAATGACCGCCTCAAAATCCCCTTCGGGTGTAATGAAGGAGGCTGACACCCCATCCATGCCCAGGGCCGACAGATTCTCGGCTCGATAGGTCTCCCTGGCCAGGCGCTCCTGGTCCGTATAGGCGGCGCTCATATCAAAACAGCCGTCAGCCAGACCGTCTCGATCCTTAGCCTTGGCCAGATGCTCCGCGATCTGCCCATTCAGCCGGGCCAGCTTGTCTTTATCCTTCTCCCTGGCGGCCGCGGAGGAATCTACTCCCAGACCATAAAAGATAATTCTGGCGCCGCCTGCCCTGCGGATACAGTTGAGATGGTCATCATCGCCGTTTAAAATAACGCTTGCCCCGTCCGCCAGATAATCAAAAACTTCCGTCTTAGAGGCCAGGATCCCGTCTCTGGTCTTCATGAATTCCAGGTGCGCCTCGCCGATGTTCGTAATGACGACGATATTGGGACGGGCAACGGCGGCCAGGGCTGACATCTGCCCGAAGTTATCAATTCCCATCTCCACAACAGCGACTTGGTGATGGTCGCGAATCTTCAAGACTGTCATGGGCATGCCGATCTCATTGTTGAAATTCCCCTCCGTCTTAAGAACAGAGTAGTGCCGACTTAATACCGAGGCTACCATCTCCTTGGTTGAGGTCTTTCCCACACTGCCGATGATACCCACCAGGGGAAGCTTCAGCTGCCGGCGATAATACGCGGCAATGTCCATCAGGGCTCTCTGCGAGCTCTCCACGCGGATACAGGGGCCGACGGGGTCTGTCAAATCTTCTTCCGAGAGGGAACAGGCCGCCCCCTGCTCGAAGGCCTGGGGAATGAAGCGATGGGCGTCTACCTTCTCGCCGACAAAGGGGATAAAGAGAAAATCTCTCTCCACCTGCCGGTTGTCTGTGACCACTCCGGCAATGGTCAGCCGCTCATAGTCGGCCTTCACACGGCCGTTTGCGTAAGGCTCTTCAGCCGGAAAGATCAGCTCTCCTCCACAGGCAGCCGCAATATTTGCCAGGGTCATGTTCTTCATCTTACTCTCCCCTCTCTGGTCCATCCTGTCTTAACTTCTCCTATTCTGCACAAAAAACCCTCTGTCCGCAATGGTACAGAGGGTTTGGAATCTGATTCGGTCCCATTTTATTTCTGATATTTTTTGAGGGAGATGCGAATGATCTCCTCACACAGGTCATCATAGGACATGCCCAGAACCGCCTCCTCCTGGGGGAGCAGAGAAGTCGGTGTCATACCCGGAAGGGTATTGGCCTCCAGACAGAAGATGCGGCCAGATTCATCCAGAAGAAAATCCTGGCGGGAATACGTCGTCAGTCCCAGCGCCTTGCAGACATCTGCGGCATACTTCTGCATGAGCCTGCTTGTCTCCCGGGGCAGGTCCGCGGGGCAGGTCTCAACCGCGGATCCCGCCGCGTACTTGTTTTTGAAGTCATAGAATCCCCGGATGGGAGCGATCTCTATCACGGGAAGAACCTGATCCTCCATGACGCCGACAGAGAACTCCCTGCCCTTGATATACTCCTCAATGACAACCTCGTCCTCCCAGTAGAAGGCCTCATCCAGGGCCTCCTCAAGCCGACCGGGGTCCTCCACAATTGTGACTCCCACAGAAGACCCTCCGCAGGCGGGCTTGACCACACAGGGATAGTGAATCTCTGCCTTCTTAGCCGCGTCCTGACGTTCCTCTTTCTCCAATGTGATTCCGCTGGGCGTCGGTATTCCATAGGCTGTAAAGAAGGTCTTGGCCACTCCCTTATCCATGGCAATAGCACAGGGCAGATAAGAATTCCCTGTATATCGAATGCCAAAGAGGTCAAACGCGGCCTGTACTTTTCCATTCTCTCCATCGGCCCCATGCAGAGCCATGAAGACGATATCGGCCGCCTGACAGATCGCAATCACATTGGGGCCGAAGAAGGTCTTGGACTGATCCTTACGCCCGGCACGAATGGCCGCAATGTCCGGCGCTGTTTTGGGGATATCCTCCACCTTGACAGAGGCCTCCTCCGCCCGGTCGAAGATGCCGCTGATATCGCACTCCGCGTCCCGATAGCCCATGAAGACGTCCAAAAGCAGAACCTGATGTCCCTTGCGGCGAAGGGCCCTGGCCACCATATCCCCGGACTTGAAAGACACATCCCGCTCGGTACTTAAGCCACCTGCCAGAACAACAACCTTCATCTCTAACGCTCCTTCATATCCGAGAACCGGTGCGAAAAGCTCCTGCGGCATTGCATCCGCAAGGTTCAAATGTCTGGTCAAGTGTACTTCATACAGGGCAAAACCGCAAGGATCCTGTCACAAAATGGCGATTCCCAGACCTGTCACAGAATGGCAATCCCGAGAGGTCTCTGCATAATCCCTTGTTCTTCCAGTTCATCCACCTTGCGGCCGGGCAGAAGCGTGCAGATTCCGTGGATGGATCGCCGATCCCGCTGATATCCCTCCTCATCTCCCATCGCCCGCAGGATCTCCATATGCGTGCGCAAAAGTCTTGCCAGAAGCAGAGCACTCCCATCCCTCCGCATATTGGAGATTGCCTCATTGACGTAAATGAGGGCAAACTCATAGATCTGCCTCGAGGCATAGCAGAGGGCCAGATTGTTCTGAGCGACCGCCAGCAATCTGCGCAGGGGGACCTGATTACGGCTTCTCTCCTTGATCACTGTCATAACGCCGCCCAGAAGATGGGCCGCCTTCCTGCCTTCACCGCCATAGAGATAGACCAGACCAAGAATATTCAACAGATGAATCTCCAGGCGATCCGGCCCCATGGCCGGGATGGAGGCCATGGGATCGAAGTCTCTGCGGGTGATCGCCATCGCCTGTAATGCCGCCTGCTCCAGTCTGTGATAAAAGCGGATCTGTTCCGCGTCAATCGCATTGTTCTCCTTCAGAAAATGCTGATGTATCCCATATCTTTCTTCTCCCTCCGCCAGCTTTTTACTTCTATGATATCTGTCAAAGGAGACCGTTACTTTGTCCCATTGCTTTGCAGCCTCTGACGCCTTCTCCGCATTCATCGTCCCCATACCCGGGAAGAAGTTCTCGCCCCGGGCCTGAATCATCTGGCGCTTCTCCTTGATCATCTCCAGAAGCCCCAGCAGTTCCAGGTACTGTCTTGCGGCCAGATCATCGTGCTGTGCCAGCTGCTCTAAGATCCAGAGCCAGTCCGGGTCTTCCTCCAGGATTCCAAGCTCAAGCAGCCGATAGAGTATCTGCTTGATCTGCTCGGTCAGATACTCCTCCGTATTCGAGCAGGACCAGCAGAACTCGATGGGCAGACCCAGTCGGTCCAGAATCTGCATCAAGAGGCGAAATCCGGGCATCTGCTCTCCTGTCTCAATGCGGGACATGGTGCTGCAGGAGCAGAGCCCCTCGCACAATCGGGTCTGGGAAATGCCCAGTTCCTCTCTTCTTTGCCGGATCAGTCCCCCGATCTGATCCTGGTTGCACGTAAAACCAGGCCTGGCATAGGCCGGGCCTCTCATCTTTGTCATAACATACCTCCCCTTAACAAACAGTTCTTACGATTTGTCTCGCGAATTTTTATTCTCCCCCAAAGGCAGCCAGACGCGACTTTTCCGTCTGTCTGCTGCCATGAATAAAAATCTGCCTGATTTGATTTTATCACCCAAAAAAGCCCGCCGTTCATGACATCCCATGCAATCGCGGGAGGTCTTTTGGGCGGGCTTTTCATGATTCATAACTGTTGGAGTGCTTACGACGCAGACTTGTCATGATTTATGACGATAGAATGCTTGTGACGCGCAGTCCATGATTTTCAAAATAAGTACAATAAGAAAAGAATGGCCGCAAAACCTGTTACTCCTCCGGCTCGATCAATCCGTAGCTTCCATTCTTTCGGCGGTAAACCACATTGACAGCATCTGTCTCCGCATTGGTGAAGACAAAGAAGCTATGCCCCAGAAGCTCCATCTGCGCGCAGGCATCCTCGGCGTACATGGGTTTTAAGTCAAACTTCTTGGTGCGGACGATCTTAATCTCTTCCTCCTCGTCCTCGTCAAAGCCCTCCTCAAAAGCGGCGTTTAACACGGCTCCCTTATGAGCCCGGTCAACCAGCTTGTGGCGATACTTGGTCAGCTGATCCTCAATTCCCTCAGAAGCCGCGTCAATGGATACATACATATCGTCCGTTGTCTTCTCACAGCGGACAATACCTCCCTTGACAGGAATGGTCAGCTCAACCTTCTGTCCGGCCTTATCGACACTCATTGTCACATGCGCCAATGTATCCTCACGAAAATATCGATCTAACTTAGAGAGCGCGTCCTCCACAGCGCTCTTCAATCCATCGGTCAGTTCAATGTTGCGTCCGGTAATTGTCGTCTTCATAAAAGTTCCCTCCAGTTTCTAAGGCGAGAGGACTTGTCCCCCTCATACTCTTATTATAAGCATTTGTGACCTGCCATCAAGCAATTTGCCTTAATATATTCTGATAATTAATGATTCTTTATTCATTTTATTTGATAAGTAATTGGCCGCCAGATCATTTATAATAGACTTATCTGTGGACATCTCATGGGCTTTATGGACTCCATGAGCTCTGTCATCCTTCATTCCCCTATCATTCCCGGAGTTAAACCAATGACCTCTTCTGCTCAAACTTCTTTACATCAAAAACCGCATTTTTCCTCTGCCGTCTTTTCTGCAAGTTCCCACTCTCCCGCCCTCAACCCGCCCTGCCCGGGGTCTGCCTTTGTGACCGGCGCCTCCGGCGGAATCGGATCTGCCATAGCAAGGGCTCTGGCTCAGAAGGGCTATCAGCTGACACTCCTGGGCTATCACTCGAAGGAAGCGCTGCAAAATCTGACAGAAGAGCTGCGTTCTGCTTCTAAAAACCAGGGCTCCGCTATCAGGGTCCTCCCCCTGCTCGGAGACATTGCGGATCCGGCTTTTGTAGAAGAGGCGGCCCGAAAGCATTTAGAGCAATACGGTTCCATTGACCTCATCGTCAACAACGCCGGGATCGCCCATCTGGGCCTGATCACAGATATGTCCGTCGGCGACTGGCAGCGCCTGATGGACGTCAACGTAAACGCCCTTTTTTACACCAGTAAATTTCTGGTCCCCTCCATGATCCGGGCGCAGAAGGGGCAAATCGTCAATATCTCCTCGATGTGGGGTCGGGTCGGAGCCTCCTGCGAGGTGGCCTACTCCGCCTCAAAGGGAGCCGTCAACGCTTTCACCATGGCTCTTGCCAAGGAATTAGCCCCCTCCCATATCCAGGTCAACGCCCTGGCCTGCGGCATGATTGACACCCGGATGAACGCCATGCTCTCCCAGGAAGATAAGGCTGCCATCGTCAGGGATATTCCTGCCGACCGGATGGGCACCGCCCAGGATGTCGCCCACGCCCTGATCGCCCTTCTGGATTCCGGCGATTATCTGACCGGTCAGGTGATCGGCCTTGACGGCGGCTACATCTGAAATTACATGTCGTGCAAACGCATGATTTATCCCGTAAATGTCCAGTCTGCCACGCAAGCTTTCTGTAAACTGAACCTATTCTTTACAGAGAGGAGCAGGTTCATGGGACGCAGGAAAGCAGATTCGGATTCATTCAAGTATCACGATATCACGAAGGATCCGGAGCGTCTCAGACGCGCTGCTCTTCTGGCTAAGAATCTCAATTATCTGACCCTGCGGCATCCCGTAAGCAAAAAGGAATTGGGTGATTATGTCGGCGTCCGCTACGAGACGATCACCCGCTACTATCGGGGGCAGATTCTTCCAACTCCCGAAAGGGAGGCCAGATTAGCCGCTTTCTTTGGCGTCAGTCCCGCGGACCTCTACTTAGCAGACCACATCATTCCGGCAGAACTGCGCGAGACCGATCCCGATACGCTGCGCGACGCGCTGGATCAACATCTGACCCGCTATTATCAGCTTTCCCCCTCTTCACGAAAACAGGTAGATCTGCTGACAGAAGATCTCTACTGGCAGGATCGTATCAATCAGCTCTCTCAGCCGTCCGATAAGGGGCTTAAGGATTACCGGGGAGAAGACGACTGATTTTCCCCGATATCATCTCCCAAGCACTCACTCAGCCCTTCCATCCCACTTCACGAATGACAGGGCTCTTCTTTGCGTCGCTGCCTATATTTTTCTATACCCTTTATGGTATAATATCCCCAGTTGTCCTGACTGCAGAATTGTTTTAGTGTTGATTCCCGGAGCACAGATGAGCGGGCAGGCAAAAGGCGCATCCCATCTACCATAAGGAGGCAAATCATGAGTCAAATTGGCGACTATGTAAAAGAAAACCGACGCAGACTCGGCATCACCCAGGAGGAGTTCGCGATCCGCTCCGGACTGGGCCTTCGCTTTGTGAGAGAGTTAGAACAGGGCAAGAAGACCGTTCGCATGGATAAGGTCAACCAGGCCCTGCAGATGTTTGGAATGGAGGCCGTCCCCGGTCCCATATCGCAGACACATGAGGCATCCTCAGCGGGCAGCGTCCCCTCTGCCAAAAAGGATAAGAAGAAAACAGAAAAGCCGTCGTCCCTTCCTGATCGATCAGAGAAGGAGGAAGATATCTGGCTTCTTTAAGTCACTTTCCTCAAGTCAGCTTATGCAAGTCAGTTTCCTCAAGTCAGTTTCCGCGTTTCTCTTCCCAGAAGATGTCTAGGCGCAAACATCAGCAATGCGAGACGCACGCCGCCGGGCGCAAAAAGAAAGGCTGATACGCGCAGGCTTTTATGATCCAGCCTGTGCGTATCAGCCTTTACAGGTCAACGATGAAAACCGCCGTGTACCGGACGGTACGCAGGGTGGTCTGAGTGGGCGGGGATTACTTACCGCCTTGACCCAGATCCCTTCGAAGAATCACATATCCCATGCCGCCCAGGATCTGATCAGTGCAACCCTCCTGCATCAGGAGTTCTCCCCCCTGCAGATCAGCGCTGATATCAAATTCTTCTGCGCTGTTGTTCAGGCAGATGATCAGTTCTGCCTCTTCATCGGAACGGGAAAAAATGTACAAGCCCGCTTCGTTCTTGCGAACCAGCCTGAACTTCCCGTATGTGAGAACCGGATTCTGCTTTCGCAGAGCAATCAGACGCCTGAAGAAATCGCTGTAGCCCAGTCCCGCTCTCTCCCAGGGCATCGGTCCGCGAAGAGCGGACTCCGTATCCCCGTCCATTCCAAGCTCATCTCCATAGAAGACGCAGGGAATCCCAGGAGATGTAAACAGGAATACTTCCGCCAGCTTGAATCTGTTCTCATCCCCCTGGCAGTCTGACAGGAAACGACTCACATCGTGGCTGTCAAGCAGATTCAGCTGTACACGCAGGCTGCTTGTGCGATAACGCAAGAGCATTTTGGCAACCCGATCATGGAAGACTTCCGTTCCGATCTTCCCTTGTCCGAAAAAATCCAGGCAGATCCTGCGAAAGCTGTAATTCATCGTGGAGTCAAACATATCCCCGTTAAGCCAGGTTTCAGCGCTCTCCCACACTTCTCCAATCAGAACGCTCTGCGGGTTGCTTGCCCTTGACACGCGCTTAAACTCCTGCCAGAATTCCCGATCCACTTCATTGGCCACATCCAGCCGCCAGCCATCAATCCCAAACTCCTTTAGCCAGTATCGGCACACCTCCATAAAATAGGCTCTGACATCAGGATTTGACGTATTCCACTTTGGCATCTTTTGGCTGTAAGCGAAACAGCTGTAGCGGGGTTTCTCTCCTCTTTTCTCTGACCTGATCACCGGATGTTCCAGACGATAAAACCAGTCCGCATATTGGGACTTCGCGCCATTTTTGACGACATCATCAAATTTGGAAAAATACCAGCTGCAATGATTAAAAACCCCGTCAATGATAATACGCATCCCCCGACGATGCACTTCTTTGACCAGATGACGAAAATCTTCATCTGTTCCAAGATTCGGCGAGATATGAAAGTAGTCCAGCAAATCGTATTTGTGATAGGCGCCTGCCGTAAAAATCGGATTTAAGTAGATGCAGTTAAATCCCAGCTCCTGAATATATCCAAGTTTTTCTCTGATGCTATTAATTGTCCCCCCTAATCTGCTTTCGAGCTGAATCCCCCTCTCCCAGGGTATTTTCCCCCCAGCGGCATTCATCTCCTCTTTCTCACTTACAAAACTGTCCGGAAAGATATTATAGACGATTGCCTCCTGAAACCATCTGGGTTCCCAGCCCAGCTCCTCCCTCCTGATATAGGGATACTGATAGCAGTTGTCGCTTTCCCGGGGAGGGATCTCCTCCGTCTGTTCCGCATAGTGGTAGAGCGTTTCCTCCTCGCCGATCAGCTGAAAATAATAGCAGACGCGTTCAAAGGGGGTCTCAAACGTCGCGTCAAAGTAGTCAAAGAGACCTGCGGACATGATCTTATCCATCTGGACAGGAATGAAATGGCTCGGGTCGCTGGGCGGCACCCGATCTCCATACCAGAGAACGACCTTCTCAACATTGTTCCTGGCGGTTCTGAGCCGAATGGTCATATTCGACTCTGTGTTCGCAAAGGCATATTGGGACAGGGGAATGTGTAATATGGCTTCTCGCTTAATCATTCATCTCTCTCCTGGAAAACAGGGCCTTTCTGCTCTTCGCTCTCTTGGCCCTCCGGGTGTCAACTATCGACAACTATATCACGATATCGGCCGGCTTTTCTACTCCCAGTCCTTCCAGGTCTTCGGCTGATAGCCGATCGTAGCCTGTCTGCCATTTCTGACAACAGGCATCTTCATAACCTGGGGATTCTCCAGGAGTTTATCAAAGCAATCTTCCTCAGCCAGATAGCGAAGAAGCGTCACCGTCTTCTGATCCTTTGCCCTCTCGTCGATCAAAAGCTCCAGATGGCCTCCGACGGCATTTAAGACGGACCGCAATTCTCCCCTGGAGAAGCCTTTCTCCCTGAGATCGACACTCTGGAAACGAATTCCCCTCTCCTGAAAGAAGCGCTCGGCCTTGCGGGTATCCGCGCTTTTCTTCACTCCAAAAATCTGAATATTCACCTTCTGCTCCTCCTCTTCACTCACGCAGGGGTTCAATCATCTCACAGCGAACCTTGCGATAGAAGATAATGGAAAGGGCCAGAGAAACCCCCTCCGCAATAATAAAACAGAACCATATGATATTCACATTGCCAAAAAGGGAGAGAAACCAGGCCACCGGCAGGAGGACAAACATCTGTCGTCCCAGGGAGACCACAAGGGAATAGGTGGACTTGGCAAAGGCCTGAAAAATCCCCCCGAAGAGGATTCCCACCGCGGCCAGAGGAAAATGAATGGAGATGATCCGCAGGGCGACGATTCCCATAGCAGTCACCTGCGGGCTTGCGTTAAAAAGCCTGAGCAGGCCATTGGGAAAGATCCAGAAGACCAGAGTTCCGGTAACCATAATCACTGCTGCCAGCATGATGCCAAAGCGAAGCGTCTGCTTGATGCGGTTCTTTCGTCTGGCCCCGTAGTTATATGCGAGGATCGGAATGATTCCATTGTTAAGACCAAATACCGGCATGAAGAAGAAGGACTGCAGCTTGAAGTAAATGCCGAAGATAGTCAGTCCATTATCCCCGGCCGCATGCCCCAGGATCAAATTCATGCCCCAGGACATGACAGAGCCGACAGCCATCATGGCAACCGTGGGAATGCCCACATAGTAGATTTCGCGCACCATGGCCGCCTGCGGGCGAAAAACCCTGGCCAAAGACAGACGAAATTCACGGCAGAAATACAGGTTCAAAGAGAGTCCCACAGCAGCGGCCACGAACTGGCCGATGACAGTCGCGTAGGCTGCACCTGCAACGCCCATCTTCGAAAAGGGTCCGTGTCCGAAGATCATCATATAGTCCAGAATCGTATTGACGAGCGCGCCCGTGATCTGAGAAATCATGGACAAGTGACTGCGGCCGGTGGCCTGCAGCATGCGCTCAAAGGTCATCTGCAGAAAGAGTCCCGCGGAAAGTCCCAGGACGATATGCAGGTAGTTCTCAGCGTAAGCAATCGTCTGTGCCTGAGAGGTCTGTCCATGAACAAAAGCGGAGGTCACTGTGATCGACAGGATCAGAAAGATAAGGTAGTTGACCAGATTCAGCAGAATCCCCGTATTAGCAGACGCGCCCGCCTTTTGGGGATTCTTCTCTCCGAGAGAACGGGATAAAATTGCATTAAATCCAACGCCGGTTCCAGATCCGAATGCGATCATCAGAGTCTGCAGAGGAAAGGCCACCGTCAGAGCCGCCACACCGTAGTTGGGATCATACTGACCGATAAAGTAGGAATCTACAATATTGTAGAGCGCCTGCACCAGCATGGAGATCATAATGGGAAAGGACATCGAAACAACCAGAGGCTTAATCGCCATGGTTCCCATCTTATTTTCTTTGTATTCAGACATATGTTCTCCTCGTTACAAATTGCTATGGTTCACAGGGCAGATAAGAAAACGAGACCGCATGACTGCGGCCCCGGCTTACAGTGCAACAATACTAGCATATTTCCCCCTGCTTTTCACGAGAAAATACAGGATTCCAACCTGTCCTGCAATGGTTCAGGCCAACCAGTCGCTTCCCTTATCAGCTGCTGAATTTCCATTTTTATCCCTTCACCCGGATTCCTTTTTTATCTTCTCCAGCAATTCCCTGGCCCCCGGATGCTCCTTCCTGGCAGCGAACGAGGCCCACTTTCTCGCCTTGATCAGATTCTTCTCTCCATAGCTGCCAAGGAGATAACCCTCTGCCAGCTTCATAATTGCATCCAGATCCCCTGTCGCCGCCCTGTCAAAGAGGGCGATCCAGTCGGCATTGGCCATGGTCCCCCGAAAGGTTACTTTCTTCTTCCCGGCCCGCATCCGGGCCTTCTGATTGTTGAAATATGCCATTTCTCCACCATCTTGTTCTCTCTATTTTCACTGATTCCAATCAGTGAAACCCACGCAGTCCAATTCTACTTCAAGCTGATTCCATGATTTTGGACGTCATGCGCCCGCCTCCCATTGCCCCTGGAAAAGCGGCCGGTCTTATCGATGATCTGCGGAATGCACGCTTGACGAATCTCTCTCTGTCCTGACCACTTCCCGCAGGGCCTCTCTGACTTTCAGCGTGGATACTCTGGTTCCGTAGAAGTCCTTTCTGGAACAACCGGCCCTGCCACCGCCCGCGCAGGCGCAGGCACAGGCACAGCTCCCGCCGCCTCCACTTCCTCTTCCGTGAAAATAAGCCCTGCCGCTACCCGCATTGGCATCATAGGTATCTGCCAGGGTCTTCCCCCTCCCCAGAAAACGAAGGAGGGCAAAGACCAGGACGGGGCCGCCCAGCATAATCAGGGCCAGATAGAGATAGAGATTGCCATTGGGACGGATGCTGCTGCCATCCACAAAGCCATAGGCGTCCGGATCATAGGAGACACTGACCGTCATTTTCTCTCCCTGGTCCAAGCCTGTGCGCCCGGCATGGTAGTACTGCCTGCCGTCAATCATGAGGGTCTGCGCTTCCTGTCCATCATCTGATCGCAGAAACCCATCCGTTTGCCTGACCTTATCCGTCCCCCAGTAGATGTTCATCTCATCGACCGGCGTATCGTCAAACCAGCCGGGCGTGAAGGTGTAAACTACCTTCCGGTTCTCCGAATCCTCCTGGAAAATATTGTACTGGGTCAGCTCAAAGGAGAAGTCAACAATATCTCCCGCGTAGTATTTGCCATCCAGGTCGACACGCGCATAGTCTCCTCCCTGATCACGCATATACTTGACGCTCTTGACCGTATCACTTTTGCCCTCAAAGTCTTTGGCGTGCTGATTGCCGATTCCTATCTTAACCCAGGTCAGAGGCCCCTCCGAACTGTCATTCAGGACTTTCCATTTCAGATCATAGCGAATGCGGGCGGAGCCATCCTCATTGATCGTCAGGCGAATGTCATAGCGCTGAATTTCATCCAGGGGATAGGACTTGTAGGCATAGACCCTGCCAGCGCCCTGCTCTCCTCTCGCAAGAGGAGCGCCTGTTTCCCTGCCGGAGGCCCTCTGCTCTTTATCCGACCGGATTGCCTCAGTCAGAGAAATTCTTGTTTCAAAAGCCAGGATCCCGGACAGTACAAAAACCATGCCCAGCAGAAAACCAGGCAGGGACAGATACCGGCCAATGAATTTATTTTTCCGCTTTCCTCTTCTCATGCGAATACGCTCCGATCTCATTCAAACGCTTTCTGATCTGGCGCGAACATATTCCGAATCAACATTCTCATCTGGCTCATCCCCATCTCGCTGACTGAGCGGACAGAAGAGACTATTCTTCGCCGAATGCGTTCGAATCTGCCTGGTTCGCGGCGCATTCCAGATCTTCTTCCAGGGGTCCTGCAGCATGTTCCCCAGTGGACGGTCTGACAGCCAGGACTGACATGGGACGAGATCCCCATTCGGAGCGATGGCCATATTGGAAAGAGCGGCTCCGCATCCCGGTACATCCAGCGCCAAATCCCGCAGAGTCCCACTGTCCACCAGTCCCGGCGAGGTGAAATTAAGTTCCATGTCATGAGCATAGACGAAATCGCAGGCCTCTTTCAAGATCTGAGTCAACATCTTTTCTGTCAGTGTCGACGCTCTGGACCCGATTGACCTCGCGTTGCCGGTTACAATCAGACCGGAGACTGTAACGAAGCGAACCCCCAATCCATACAGAAAGCGCAGGGTCTCCAGGTAATCCGCGTTGACAGAGCAGAGAGGGGTGTTGACAGAAATGCCTAAACCCGCGGCCAGGGCATTGCGGATCCCGGCAACCGTCTCATCGAAGCGGTCTGCCCCGACCAGCTGATTATGCACATGGCGGTCGGCAGAGTAGAAGGTGATCTGTACGTTATCCAACTCTGCCCGAGCCAGCTTCTGACAGAAATCCTCTGTCAGTCTGACTCCGTTGGTGTTGAGGCGGGTGATGAACCAGCGGGCGTAGGCGATCAGCTCCGGCAGATCCTCCCGCAGGGTGGGCTCACCCCCTGTGAAGGTCAGCTGTGAAATCCCCGCCTGATAACAGCGGTCAATGATTTGCTTCCACTCCCCGGTGGACAGCTCTCTGACCTGCCCCATGTCCTGGCCTGCCGCATAGCAGTGAAGACATCTCTGATTGCAGTGCCAGCGCCCATCCTTCGTCATCGCGGAAACCATGAGATCCATCCGGTGAGGTGCCGGCATATAGGGCGCATAATCCCCAAGCGCCATATCTCTCAGTTCAGCATCTGGTTCCCGCCCGCTGTTAATATCCTCGATCACTCCGATCAGGGTCTCCAATTCATGAGCTAATTGAGCCGCAGAAGCTCCCGTGTAGTACTTCTGCACATTTTCAAAAGCTTTCTGCAGGACTTCCGCCAAGCGATTGCTACTCATGACGGAATCCCGGTCATTTTTTTCCTCTGCGGAGACCCCATCTCTACCCCCGAAGGCCGGTGTCCCTTCTCTGGTCTCTTTCCTGCCCCCGGAGACCGGCAACCCTTCTCTGGCCTCTTTCCTGCCCCCGGAGACTGGCAACCCCTCTCTGGCCTCTTTCCTGCCCCCGGAGACCGGCAACCCTTCTTTGGCCTTTTCCTCTGCCGGGAGTCTCCTGTACGTCCCTGATCCCGATACTGACATGCGGGCATTGATCACTTCAATCACTTCCGCCAGAAGAATCGCCCTGCGACGTGAAAGGGGCAGGAAATCCTTTCCATTGATGATGACAATGGCCGGCGGCCTCCTGCCCAAAACATAGCGGGGAAAAATCAGGTGCAGACGCAGTACATCGCTGGTCCCCGGATTCCATGTGGTATGGAAGGCTCTGCCGGCATGCCTTTTCATATACAGCTCTTCTGCCAGCATGATAACTCCTCTCTGCGCAAATGTACCAAATCACAATATTTCGCATTCAGGCTCCTGCTTCATCCCCACGTAGGAGGAGTCAAGTTTTTAAGGCATCTGCCTGGGACTCCACATCAGCCTTCATCCCATGCAAGAGGGGGCAGACCTTTGTCCATGCGACATGAACATTGTTTTCATCCTCGCTTCTCCTTCGTGCAGGAGTCGCCTTCATGCAAGAGACGTCACCTCTGAAACAGGGCGCACAAAAGGATGACATTCACCGCATAAACCGCAATAAAAAAAATGATTTCAAGAAGCAGGGCCGGGTAATAGCGCACATGGCCCCGGGCCCTTCCCCCGGTCTGGTGTATAACAGCCTCTTTGTTCTGAGCGTAGAGTCTGCGATTTTTATCGTAGCTATGAAGGAGGACCCCGCAGGAAACAGCATAGAGCACAGGGAGGCCGATCGCCAGGAGATTCGACAGCGTCCCGTAGTTTCCTATCAGCACCATTCCCGCGGCAAAGAACAATATCACAAGGAAAAAGCGATTCCTGAAGGCAGCTTCATAGAAGTATTTATGGTCAAAGAGCCTGCCCTGATCCAGATAAAACCTGGGCATCTCCTCCAGCATCCCCAGAGGCAAATGCTGGCAGAAGATCTTGTAACATCCCTCTGTGTGCTTGCGGTCATCCAGACTGCCGATCTCATAATGGAAGCTTAACCTGGCTCCCCGGCAGAAAAAAGATACGGCCGTACTGTCATAGAAATAATGGCCCCGCCGTATGGACATAGCCCAATCATCATAGGAAATCTTTCTCTCATTTCCGAAGAGCCCCACGTGACGGGTCCCTGTCATCTCCAGATAAGTCCCTGTCCGAAAGACCCCCTGTAGGATTCCCCTGGTCACGAAAAAATAGATCAGACACCAGATCGCGAAGAGGCAGAGCGGCCCAGCCAAAAAACCGAGCACAAGGATCACCGGGATCAGATCAGCCACCTGATCGACGAGCTGATCAATGACCTGCTTGATCAAGAGAAGCGCCTGACCGGAATGCATACTTGTCGCGATAAGAATCAGGGTCGCGTTGGCACTGATGATTGCCCCCGCGAGAAAGACAAATTTCTGCAGGGACAGGATATTCTGACACCAGGCGTCACTGTGGTCCGGCAAAAAGCCGGGCTGACGCCGGGCATCCTCCCGCTTCATCTTCCGCAGGCGGATCGCTTCTCTCCAATTGATCGACTTGGTCATGTGCTCTTATTCTCTTCAATGATTTATTCCCCGGGCAGGGATTCCCTCATACATCACCCCTATTCTAGCAAATCCCATGACGCCTTGCATGAGCAGGCTTAACAGGTTGGGTACCTCTTTTCTATGATGAAATCGGTCTGTGCATTTTCTCCGGCATTTTCCCCGCAGAAATCGGGCCGCAAATTTTTCGTCAAATACCTCTGATACAAATAATTAATCTTAAATTTGTGCTCTGTCACAGTGATAAAGGCCTGCCGATTGCTTATACTCTTGTTAGAAATCTTTTTCCCATCCTGCCGATCTGAAAGGAGCCGGAAGATGAAGCTGATGACCCTTATGGACGATCAAGCCAGTGAGCATCTCGGCCTATACCACGAGCATGGTCTCTCTTTCTATATCGAGACAGCCTCCGCCAGAATTCTCTTTGATTTCGGGGCCGGAAGCCATACCCTGGACAATGCCCGCGCCTTAAATCTCCCCCTCTCTTCCGTTAACTATATGGTTGGAAGCCATGGTCACTATGACCATGCCGGCGGATATCCCGCCCTGGTCCGGTCCGGCCTGCGCGCTCCCCTTGTCACCGGAAGGGGCTACTTCCGGGAAAAATACGCCGTCAGCGGAATCCGTATGACCTACCTTGGAAACGGATTTGACCAGACCTTTCTGGAGGCCAACCAAATCGAGCACCTGGAGTGCGACGGCCTTCTGCAGCTGAGCGGGCAGTGCTGGGTCATGAACCGTTTCCAACGGGAGTACGACTTCGAGACCATCCCCAGGCGCTTTATGCTCGGATCATCTTCGGCCGCCTCTCCTGTCAGTCCGCATTGGCAGGAGGATCGCTTCAACGACGAAATCTGTCTGATCATCCGCGTAAGAGACGGCCTGGCTGTCATTGTCGGCTGCAGCCATCCCGGCATTCTCAATATTCTCACCGGCGTCCAAAAAACGTTTGATCTTCCCATCGTCGCGGTGGCAGGAGGAACACACCTGATGGAGGCCTCCGACGACAGGATCCGCAGGACCTTAGAAATCATGCGATCGATGGGAATTTGCTCTATCGGTTTTAATCACTGCTCCGGCAGCCGCATGTCCGAAATCATGAGCAGGGAATTTCCAGATCTTCGCGCCGCCCACCTCGCCGTCGGCGACGGCCTTCTGATTCCAGAGGAGGAGGTCGCAGGCGCCATGGACATGCAGCCGACATAAATCGGGGCAAAAACGCAGGACAGCTTAGGGGGATGAATGAAAAATATAACGATGTCGGTGTTCTCTGATCTGGCCCAGGATTTTGTTGAGGCAACCTCCTCTTTGGTACGGGGACGCACCATTAATCTTATGGATACCAAGGGGATGATCATTGCCTCGACGGAACGCGGTCGAATCGGCGACTTCCACCAGGGGGCCAAAGAGGCGATCGAAACAGGCCGGCCCGTCCGTATTGCCAAGGCGGACCTGCCCAAATATAAGGGGGCCAAAGAGGGCTACAATATGCCGATTTTTCAAAACGGGCAGGTCATCGGCGTCGTCGGCGTCTACGGGCAGGAGGAAGAAGTCCAGGACGTTGCCAATCTTCTCAGGGTCTATGTCACGCAAAGCTTTAAGCAGCAGGTCATCGCCCGCAGGCAGGTTATGGAGGGAGAGCTCCGCAGTCAGCTCTTAGACCTCTACCTCCTTGGCAATCCGGATAGCCAGGAGAACATCGAGCAACTGTCGGATGTCCTCTCCTGCCACCTTTGCTTTCCTGTCACCGTCATTGTCTTAAAGACGACGGCGCCATCGGGAATTTCGGGCATTTATGATATTCTGCGCCAATATTTCGGAAACGATGAAGTCTTCAGCCGCAATGATATCTACGGGGCCAAGGACAACATCTTCATTCTGATCCGCTCTTTCACCGGTTCCAAAAGGCCCGACCATTTCGAGGATATCGCCGCTAATCTCTGCCGGGGGAAAAAAGAACTTCGGATGGTCATCAGCGATAGTTGCGCTAATGCCAGCGAGATCGTAGAGGGCTACAAGGAGGCAAAGGCCCTCCTGTCCCTCTCCGGAGACGGTATCGACCGACTCTCCGAGGCCAGGGCAAAAAGCAAGCTCTATCTCGGCAAGCTCTTGCAGCACGGCGGTTCGCACTACATCCAGCAGCTCAACCGAACTTTGCGAAATGAGGTGTCGGCACAGCAGGAGCAAACCCTGCTGGAAAACGCAAAAACCTACTTCCTCATGGACGGTTCGGTCAGCCAGGCTGCCCAGGCCCTTCAAATTCACAGAAATACCCTGCTTTACCGGCTGAATCGCTTATATGAAATCCTGGGCTTGAACGATGTGGCCCCATTTGAAAGAGAACTTTTTATCCGCATGCTGATTGCCTTTCGTGCGGAAGAAGGATAGTAACTTGCAGGATGAACAACCCTGCAGAAAGGGGAAGTCTAAGGAGGTTTATTATGTTTTATCTTGTTGTTATTCTCGTTGCAGTCATACTGATGATTCTGGCGATCCAGAAATTCCATCTGCATCCTTTCATCGTCATGACTGTCATCTCCATTCTTGTCGGTCTCGTCTGTGGTCTTGGCACAGAGGATGTCATCAAGACCGTGAAGAGCGGTTTTGGCAGTATCATGGGAAATATCGGCATTGTTATCCTCTGCGGCACCATCATCGGAACCATCCTTGAGAAGACCGGAGCCGCCCTTACCATGGCCAATTCCATCCTGCACCTTGTCGGAAAAAAGCGCAGTATTCTAACCATGGCCATCACCGGCTACATCACAGGTATCCCTGTCTTCTGCGATTCCGGTTTCGTCATCCTAAGCCCTATTATGAGAGCTCTGGCGGCCCAGTCTGATATCTCTCTGGCCGTGATGGCAACCGCCTTATCCGGCGGTCTCTACGCGACCCACTGCCTGGTTCCGCCGACTCCCGGCCCCATCGCTATGGCCGGCACCTTAAATGCCGATCTGGGACTGACCATTCTCGTCGGTCTGGTGGTCTCCATCCCTGCCACTCTGGTCGCCTATATTTACGCCCGCAGGGTATCAGGCAAGGTTCAGATCCCGGCCAACCCTGAGAATACCGTTGAAGAACTCATTGAGAAATACGGAAAGCTTCCCGGTGCCGCTCATAGCTTTGCCCCGATTCTTCTTCCGATTGTCCTCATCGCCTTAAAGTCGATCAGTGACTTCCCCAGCGCTCCCTTCGGATCAGGTGCCGTCAAGAATTTCTTCTCCTTCATCGGCAATCCGGTTGTCGCCCTGATCCTGGGTGTCTTCATTGCCATGACACTGATTCCCAAATCCGAATCTAAGAATACACTCAAGTGGATCACGGAGGGCGTCACCAACTCGGCCGGTATTCTGGCGATTACCGGGGCCGGCGGCTCCTTCGGCGCTATCATCCAGAAGCTGCCCATTGCGGATGTTCTCAGCGCCAATCTGCTCGGACTTGGTGTCGGCGTCTTCCTTCCATTTATCATCGCCGCGCTCTTAAAGTGCGCGATGGGCGCATCTACCGTCGCGATGATCACAACCTCCGCCATGATGGTTCCCATGATGGACTCTCTGGGATTCACCTCTCCCATCGCCAGGGTTCTTGTGATTATGGCCATCGGTGCCGGTTCCATGACAGTATCGCATGCCAACGACTCTTACTTCTGGGTTGTCTCTCAGTTCTCCGATATGGACACCGAGCAGGCCTACCGCTGTCAGACCGGCATGACCGGTGTCATGGGAATCACGACCATTGTGATTGTCTTCCTGATGTCTCTGATTTTTGTTCATTAGAGAACCTATCGACCGTCCCATAAAAACAGCGCGCCATGTCTGCACCCCGTCCACTCGGATCTGAGTGGGCGGGGTGTTCTTTCGCCTCTTCCTGGCAATGCCGCTGAATCTTTGATCTCTGTATCACTTTCACGCCTGCTTATTTCAGCACAATCGCCTGAGACAGATGTCTGGGGGAATCTGCGTCTATATCCTTTCGCAGCGAAATATAATAGCCCAGGAACTGTCCGATCAAGCCCATCAGGGCGGCTGCCTGAAGCTCGCTGTAGGCCTCAGGCGTCTTAAGCGCGTAATCCAGTCCCCGCATCTGATCTGTATCAGGCCCCAGTCCGCAAGTCACCCCTCCGAAGGATCTCATCTGTTCCATCAAATCCTCATCTGTCTTCCGGGTCTTCTCATTGGACAGGAGCAGGAGAAAAGTATTCTCATCCACAAGACTCATAGGCCCATGTCGGTACTCCATAGAGTAATAGGCCTCGCTGTTGGCGATTCCCATCTCCTTCATCTTGTTCATGCACTCGTTACTGACGCCATAATAAGCGCCCTGTCCCAGGGTCACAAACAGGTCTGCATCAGGATGCTCTCTCAGGATCTTCTCCGCCAATCCGTCGCACTCCTTTAAGAGTTTCTCTGCCTCTGCCGGATAATCTCTCATCGCATTGATCATCTCCTCATGCCCCGAGACATGCATACTGAGAATCTCGGCCAAAAAAATCATTGACGTGAGGGATCTGGTCATAATCACGCTATCCTCTGCCGTCTCCGGTGCGAGAATATAATTTTCATTATAGTGACTGCTGTCCGCATCGCAGGTAATGGCCAGACTGCTGACTCCCGGGATCTCATGAACCCGATCCATGGCCTGTCTTACCTCCGTAGTACAGCTTTTTCTGGTAATTGGAAGAACCAACGTCTGGTTCCCCTTGATATAATTCTCCGGAAAAAAGAGAAGTTCACTGCAGGGAACCGCGATCGCCGGCGTATGATTCAGCGCCCTCCACAGATAGGACGCGGTCTGTGCCAGGTAGAAACTGGTTCCGCAGCCTGTAAAAATCAGGCTGTCATATGGTTCTGAAAAAACCTGATCCAGAGTTGTTTCAATCTGTGGCAGTGTCTCCAGGATTGCCTCAAAGGACCTGGCCTGTTCATAGATCTCCTGATAGGTAAGCTGACTGTTTTTCTTCTGCATGCGTTCCCTCCACTTTCATTTTTTCTTTCAATCCTCAAATCTCGAGATTCGACTTTTCATTTTTCTTGTCAGATCCTCAGCGGCTCCAATACCGCTTCACTTTTTCTCCCTAATCAATCTGACAAACACAATCTTTTTGATCCCTTAAGCCTTCCCTGCGGAACCGGAGAGTTCAATGATCTTCTTGACATCTTCTGCAAGAGCATCGCTGGCATACTGGCTCAACTTCCAGCTGTGACCCTGATGATCCAGTTTCTGCAGGGCCTCCTGATAATATTGCACGTACTTGTAGCGGATTTCCGTACCGAAATTGATCTTGGCCACCCCCATCTGAATGGCCTCCCTGACCACCTGCTCGTCCATTCCCGTACAGCCGTGAAGCACAAGCGGGATATCGGTAAACTTCCTGACCTGCTCAAGGACATCCAGGTGAATATCCGGCTTCCCATGGTAATATCCATGGGCATTTCCAATTCCGACGGCAAGGGTATCCGGCTGACAGAGAACCAAAAAGGCTTTCACCATAGCCGGATCCGCTATATTTTTGTTCTCCTGGACAACCCCATTCTCAAGTCTCTGAAGCTGACCGATTTCTGCCTCAACCGGAAGTCCGAAGCACCGCGCGACCTTGATCACCGCCTGGGTCATAGCCGCATTCTCCTCTGTCTCAAATTGAGATCCGTCAATCATCAAGCTGGTAAATCCCAGGCGAATCGCCTCCATACAGATGGCGAAGTCCGCTCCATGATCCAGGTGAATCGACACAGGAACATCTACCTTCTTCGCGCACCAGCCGGCGACATTCGCGAAAAAATCATTGCCGGAGAAAGCTCCGGTGGAGACATAGTGTGCCAGTATCATAGGGCTTCTCATCTCCTGAGCCGCCTTGCAGCAGGCCCGGATGATGTCGTAATTTCCACCCTGGGTATTGATCGCCGGAATAGCATAGCCCCCGGAAGCCGCCCTTTTCAGTTCCTCTAAATTCGTTGTAAGCATACTTTCCCCCTATTCATTCCCATAAGCCTCAGCCCTTCACAGCGCCTGCCACCAGCCCTTTGACCATATATTTCTGGAAGAAGAAGAAAATAAGAATCATCGGAAGCATGGCCACAACCGAAATCGTATTGACCAGTGACCAGTCATAAGACAACTCTCCCAGATAGCGCAGAGCCACACCGGTCGACAGGGTTCGCAACTGATCCGACTGAATCAGGGTCGCACAGTGCAGGTAGTCATCCCAGGTCATCAAAAAAGAGTAGATGAGGACACTGACCAGCCCCGGTTTTACCAGGGGAATAACAACTCTTGTCATAACCTGCATCCGCGAAGCCCCATCAATCCTGGCCGCCTCCTCAATATCCATCGGCACACTGTCGAAGAAACTGCTCATAAGCATGGTTGTAAAGGGAACCATGGTCGCAATCAGCGCCAGCATCAGACCCGTAAGGGTATTCAACAGATTTACTCTGCCGAGCAGACCATAGAGAGAAATCATCCTGGAGACGATGGGAAACATCTGACTGGCGTAGAGGACTCCCGCCACCATCGCATTCCAGCGAAAGTGAAACCGGGACAGGGCATAACCCGCCAGAATCGCAACCGCGGTTGTAAAGCCCGCCGTCAGGCCGCTGACCAAAAAGTTATTGCGATAGTATACAAAAAATTCCGCATTCTCCGTAAAAAGCTTTACATAAGCCTGCGCCGTCGGATTCTGAACAAGTAAAGTCGGCGGAAATTGATAGGCCTGCATATTGGTCTTGAAGCTGGTAAGAATACTCCAGTAGAGAGGAAACAGCAGAAACAAAAGGATCAGAGCCAGAACCAGGTAGCGCAGGATCAGGGAAATGAGTCTTGTTCTTTTCATAGTCTCCTCTCCTTAACGTGTCTGATTATCGCCCATCAGACGATGAAAGACGATGACAACAGCGATCATCAGCAACATCCAGACGGTTGTGACTGCCGCTCCGCTTCCCAGATTATTGGAGACAAACGCCTCCCGATAACTCAATACGGCCAGTGTTGTTGTACTGTTATTGGGCCCGCCGCCCGTCATGGTCCAAACCAGGGGAAATTGCTTAAAATTCTCGATGATGGCCATACTGAGCACCACCTTAATAACACTCTTCATGTATGGAAGCGTGATCTTCCACAGACGGTTCCAGGCATTTGCCCCATCCATCGTAGCCGCCTCCTGAATCGAATCCGGAACATTCTGCAGTCCCGCCAAAAGAAGAAGGGTCGTCAGGGGAATCTGCTTCCAGAGGGCCGCAATGGCAATGGCTCCCAGCGCTGTAGCCGGATCATTAAGAAGAGCCAGATCTGTAATCCTTCCCCCGGTGAAGACACCGATCAAAAACCGCATCAGACCGTATTGGGGCTGAAAAATCCACATCCAGATCAGAGCGGAGATGACTGTTGGAACACACCAGGGCATCATCATAATCGAGCGAAAAAATCTCGCTCCTCTTACTTTTGAATTCAGCACAAGAGCAAGTAACATTCCCAGAATAAAAAGCAGAAATACCACGCCCAGGCAGAAGAGGAAGGTGACCAGGATCGCCGGTCCCAGTTTGGAATTGGCAAAGAGCCTGATGTAATTGGCAAAATGATTCCAGCTGCCTCCCTTGCCGGAAATGATGTTCTTCATCCTGTAGTCCAGAAAACTCTCCCTCACGGAGTCCAGCACTGGAATCAAAATGAAGACAACCGTCACCACCACTGCCGGAATCAGCAGCAGGAGGGAGAAAATGATATCTCCCCTTTTCTGTACAGGCGCCTGTTTTAAATGCTCTCTCGCAGAGAGTCTGCTTCCTTTCATTGCCCCTCTCATTTGTCCCCTCCGTATTTTGAAGATCAAATGAGTCTGTCGCAAAGCCTCATTTGATCTCCGGATCGGATCACAGGATGATATACAATGGAATATGCGCTTCGCGAATACTCCATTGCTATAAATAAATTACACATCCCATCACTTGAGCAGATTTTCTGCCGACTTCTTAAAATTGGCAATTGCTGTATCGACATTTTCATCTGATACCGTGACTGCCTGTGCAAGCGCTGTCAGATCCAGATTCAGATCATTCAATGCGGGTACGGACGGGGCCGCAACCGCTGTTTCAACAGATCCCGTCGCCCCCTCAAGCACTGGATTCTTCGGCTGTGACATGGTCTTGATCGCTGGATAGGCCGGAACAATATTGGTGAGGTAATTTCCCAATACTTCATCACTCAGCAGGTACTCAACCAGTTCCTTCGTCGCCGCTCTTCTCTTATCCCCGTTATCCCCCAGAATCAGAACGTTGGAACTAAGAATGGACGCTCCACTTCCTTTTCCCCCCTTAAGAGGCACCGCTGATTTCGTTCTGGAAGGAGCATCCGGATTAATGGCCTTTACTCCGGAGATCCCCCAGCTCTGGTCATAGTAGATCGCCAGTTGCCCCAGGGCAAAAAGGTTTCTAAGATCCTTCAGTTTACTGTTCTGCGGGCAGTAACCCCTGTCATCGAGTGTCTTCAGCGTCTCAATCGCCTGGTGAAATCCCTCATTATCAATGGAGAGCTTTCCATCCCTGGTCAGGACCTGCCCGCCGAAGTTATAGATCATAGAGTTGATCGCTGTTCCCGAAATCGGTACCGACGCCGTTGTCTGCCCAAAAGGATAGATATCATTGCCATCATCGGTTTTCATTCCCTTGATCTTAGCGCAAACCGCTAAGAGCTCATCATAGGTCTCCGGCGGATTCTCAATCCCCGCCTTCTTAAAAATGTCTGCATTGTAGTAGAGAATAAAGGGGGATACATACATGGGAATCCCATATGCCTTGCCATCTACGGAACAGGAATCCAGGGCGCTCTCATGGAAATTCTTCAGATAATCTTCTCCCATGATATCCGCTGCAGCTGCCGCAAATCCGGCATCTTCAAAAGCTGAGATCCAGCTGTTCTCTCCGAAGACCAAATCACACTTATCCCCCGCTCCCGCCTTGGTGATAACCTGACTTGTAATTTCCGCGTAAGGCGCAGTCACCCACTCAATTGTAATATTGGGGTGTTTGGCCTCAAAACCGGACTTCACTCCGGCCCAAAACTCCTTGTAGGCATCCTCTAAAAGAGCATAGTTGGCGAATTTTAAAGTGATCTTTTCATCGGATGCCAGTTTGCTGTCCTGCCCGGACCCGCTCCCTGATGACCCCGCTTTCCCGCAGCTCGCCAGTCCCAACACCATGATTGACGCCATTAAAAGCGCAAGAACCTTCCTGAAGCCTGTTTTCTTCATGATTTCCTCCCATATGCACTTGTTTTCCTTACCCTGTCTACCGGTGGACAATGAATATATATGCCTGCCGCATGTGTTTTCAGACCGCATTCAGCAGGCTATACACTCGTGTGTATATCGCTTAAATGTAGGGTATCATCTTAGGCATTTCCTGTCAATATGTTTGATTTTTATAAAGTTCTTTCCTGTTTTTTATGTACTATGCACAATTTTATTGGAGTGAACTCATCTGTGGACATTGGTGCTCTCCCTCCGAATCAGCCTTGTGGGATATGCTGACTTCTCAGGAATGATTTTGCTCTCAATCATGCTCTGCAGCATATCAATGGCATCGGCCGCAATCAGATCCCTGCGGATCTCGACACTGCTGATTGACGGCGTACTGTACTGCCCCAACAGGGAATTGTCGAATCCGACAACCGCAAGATCCTCCGGAACACATCGTCCCATCTTCTGCGCCGCCTGCATCGCAACGCATGCCACCCGGTCATTCCTTCCGAAGATCGCGTCTGTCTTCGGGTGCTCCATGAGATATGTCCTGACCCTCTCTGCGATATCCTCCGGGCTCCCACATCCGGATATTACCCTCTTCTCCGGTGCCTCTGCCAGGCCTTCCACTGTCATCTCATGTACGTACCCGCGATAGCGCATGTCGGACATATCACTGAAATGTCCATTCTGGCTGAATCGATCAATATAGACGATCTCCTTTCTGCCAATGGATGCCAGATACTTTACGACCTCCCTGGCCCCCTCATAGAGTCCGTTATTGATTTTTCCTGCATTTTCAACATCGGAGTAATCACGATTCTCAATCAGGACAACCGGAATCCCGGCCTTGATGAGCTGACGGATATAACCCTTGGAAAAACTGATGGAGCTGATAATCACACCGTCAAATTGTCTGGAGATAATGCTGTTGACAAAATCCTCTGTATTGCGATTCTGACACAGAGAAATCATATAGCCCAGATCATAGGCCCTCTTATCCATCTCACTCAAAAGGAGCGAAAAATGCTCCGTCACAATCTGATCCGCAATAAAAACGATGTGGTTCAGGCTCTTCCCCTTGAGCGCTCTGGCCGCTGTGTTTGGCTTGTAACCCAGCTTCTCCACTGCCGCGAGCACACGCTTTCTCTTATCGGCATTGACATAACGATTATTGTTGAGAACATAGGAGACGATGGTCTCTGTCACACCGGCCTCCCTGGCGACATCTCTTCTTGTGATTTTTTTGAATCCCGCCTGTGTCATAAGCGCACATCTTCTCTTTTCCTGGACTTTTCTTCTCTTTTTTCATGCCTTTGTCAGAATAATTTTTAGTAAAATCCATTCTGGCAAAACGGTTTTCCACTTGTTTTCACTTGTAAATAAACCAGATTTTTTCTAGCTCCTCTTATTCAGCAGGTAGCCCGTCACGGATCCAACAGCTCCGCCTACGATATGGGCCATATTGGAGATATTATCCACAACCGTAATCCCCTGATAGACCTGCTGACCTATGTAAATAGCCGCCACAAGCAGAAAGGTCAGAGGGATCTCCCCCTCTCGAAAACCGGTGAAGGAGGCCAGCACAATGAAGGCAAAGACAATCCCACTGGCTCCGCAGAGAGCTACACTTGGAAAGAACATATAATTGATGATCCCCGTCACAAAGGCGGTGATTACCATGATCTCAATCAAGGTCTTGGATCCGTACTTTTCCTCCAGCATGGGACCCAGAAGCAGGAGGTAGCTGGCATTTCCAATAAAATGTTGCCAGCCGCTGTGTCCGATCACATGGGTGAAGAAGCGGGGATAGGTCAGAGGATCCAGAAGAGACGAGTGGTAAGTCATAAAGAAAAGGCGTGTGCTGACTCCGCCGGTCATCTGGCCCAGGATGACCGAGACAAGGCAGATCAGGCAGAATGTTAAAACGACAGGGGCATTATAGGATATTTTTAATTTTCTCATGGCTCTCCTTGTTCTCAATGATCTGATATTTTTTCGATCTTGCTATCATCTGTTTTCACTTTATGCTTTCCATACCGTTTTCAATGGTATTTTATCACAACTGTGATCCGTGCTGGACAGATGAAAACGCAGGGGCGATGGAAGAAGTCTCTCTTCCATCTAGTTAAAATATGTCAATATGTTATAATGGTCAATATAACTAATATTTTTGTTCTTATCAGGTTAAATGGGGGTAACTTTATGGATTATGACGCAAAATTATTAGAGCTCGATGATTTTTTCGGCAATTGGTTCTGGAATACCTCTGCATTTCCGGGCCAGGAATATGCAAAACTCACAAATTCCCTCTATCCCTATAAGGAGCTCTTTTCGCCTATCAAAGTCAACAAAACGGTTATTAAAAACAGAGTTGTCATGGGGCCTATGGGAAACCTCATGATGTGCGAAGAAACCGGCCGTCCGAACCAAAAAATGCTCGAGTACTTCTTTGCCAGGGCGAAAGGCGGCGTAGGTCTTCTTACAACCGGTCTGATTCCTGTAAGCCACGGAATTGATCCTACCGTGACTGAGGCGGGAGACAGAAGCATGTTCCCGAGAATCGACAAGTACAGAACGGTATTCGCCGGGTGGAGAGATCTGGCCCAGGGAGTTCACGCTTACGGCTCCAAAATGTTCGTCCAGATCACACCCGGGCTGGGAAGAGTCGGGCCTCCGACTTGCTTTATCACAAAGCATAAGCTTCCAAGATCCGCATCTTTAAATCCAAACTTCTACATTCCTGAGCTTCCATGTATGAGGCTTACGGATTTCAGCCTGCGAAAAATCGTGAACAACTGCGGGCAGGCGGCAGCCGACGCGAAAGAAATAGGTCTTGACGGCATATACCTCCATGGACACGAGGGATATCTGCTGGAACAGCTTACAAATCCGGCGTTTAACAGAAGGCTTCTGGGACGCTACGCGGATCCCGAGCAATTCGGGCTTGAAATCGTCAGAAAAATCCGGGACAGGGTCGGTTCCGACTATCCTATCATGTACCGCATTGACCTCTCCCTGGCCCTGAATGAAACCTATCGAGAAAAGATGGACACCGTCCCCTCTCTCAGGAAATTCAAGCATGGGCGCAGCATCCAGGCAACGCTGTCTTATATGAAGCATCTGGTTGAAGCCGGTGTTGATATGTTTGACGTTGACATCGGGTGCTATGACAACTGGTGGCTTCCTCACCCCCCTGCCGGAATGCCTGCCGGCTGTTTCCTTGATATTTCAAGAATTGCCAGGGAGTACTTCGCGCAGAATAAGATTCTGTCAAATGCCGGAGAAAAAGTTCCTGTTGTTGCGGTCGGTAAGCTCGGCTATCCGGATCTTGCGGAAAAAGCCCTTCGGGACGGATACTGCGACATGGTAATGCTGGCAAGACCTCTTCTCAGCGACGCAGACTGGTGTAAAAAGGCATACAGCGGAAAAGTGAACGAAATACGCCCCTGTATCGGATGCCAGGAAGGCTGTGTCAATGAATTCATTCTGGGAGGCCATCCTCAATGCGCCGTCAATCCAAGGACAGGCTTCGAAGATGTCCTCCCAGAAGAGCTTGCGCCGACAAAAATCAAGAAGAATATCGCGGTCGCAGGCGCCGGTCCTGCCGGAATTATTTTTGCGTTGACCGCCGCGCAAAGAGGACATAAGGTGACTCTTTTCGAGAAGAGCGCACAGGTGGGCGGCAAGTTAAATCCGGGAAGCGTACCGAAGATCAAGTTCGACCTGGCAAACTATGTTGATTATCTGAAGCATCAACTGAAGATGGCGGAAGAGAACTGTGATCTAACCCTGAAATTGAATACAAACGTTAATCCGGACCTTCTCAAAGCAGGAAATTACGACACCATCGTATGCGCCTACGGAACCCGTGAAATCGTCCCGCCTTTTGAGGGGTTCGATCAAGTCCACTGGGTCCTCGGCGTTGATCTCCTGGATAATCCCGCTCTCATGGGAGACGCTCAGAAGATCGCAGTCATCGGAGGAGGCGTAGTCGGATGTGAAACCGCTTACTGGCTGAAATACGAATATGGCAGAGACGTGACCGTCGTAGAAATGATGCCCGATTTCATGGAGGGCGTATGCACGGCGAACCGAGGACATCTGCTCCATTACCTTGAGAAGGGCGGGGTAAAGCTGATGAACTGTGCCAGAGTAATTTCTTTCGGAAAGAATCAGGTGCATATCCTCAGGAACAGCTCAGCTGCGGTTCCGAACCCCTACAATACCTGGCAGCCCCTGCTGCCCGACAATATTCCCAATCCCCTGGCTAAGAAACCCGGTAATTCCAGAAGCCCTATCACAGTGGATGCAGACCTGGTGGTTTTGGCACTGGGCGGAAAAGCAGATCAGGATCTGTACTTTAACTGTCTTAAGGACCATCTCGCTCCCGAGATCCTGAATATCGGCGACAGTGAAAGAGCCGGCAGAGTGCTCGAGGCGGCAAGGGCCGCCTACAGAACAGGCATCCGCGTATAGATGAATCCCCTATGAAAGGATTGACAACAGAAATGAAGCACAAGCCAAAGATCTATGCTCTGACCGGAAAGGGCGGTGTCGGAAAGACCTCCGTTTCCGCCGCTCTCGTGAAGGTCCTGACCGAAAAACATCCCGACAAAAAGATTCTGGCAATCGACGCGGACCCGGCAATCGGCCTGGCAACTGCCCTGGGAATCCGGGCTTCTCTCACACTGAATGACATACGAAATGAAATTGTCGCGCACGTGGAAGATGGGAATTCCAAGGCGGCAATGGAACTGATTTCGGAGTCAAGATACAAAATCGCGGAGGCGATCGTAGAGACAGATTCGTTTGCCTTTCTGGCTATCGGCAGACCGGAGTCAGCCGGCTGTTACTGCAGAATCAACGCCTATCTGAAAGAGGTCATCACCATGGTCGCCGATCAGTTCGACTATGTCGTCATCGACGGGGAAGCCGGCATCGAGCAAATCAACCGAAGAGTCATGGAGAAGGTCACCCACCTACTTCTGGTGACCGACACCAGCAAAAAGGGGGTTGAAGTCATCAAAACCATAGCCCATGTCGCCTCCGGCATGGTCTCATACGACGAACTCGGCGTGATTGTAAATCGGGTGGAAGACATGTCAAGAGTCGATAAGCTCGGCCTGGCGAATCTGAAGCTCCTTGCCGCAATTGCATCGGATCCCATACTGGCTGAATATGATTTCGAGGGGAGAAGTCTCCTTGAACTTCCCGGTGATTCCGCCGCAGTCAGAGGAGCCGAAAGGGCATTAGAGAATCTTGGAGGCTGAATATGAAAGATCTGAAACATATGATTTTCTTCGAGAAAGTCCTTGAAAGCGCCCACAACGACCTGGTCAGACAGGCCCGGGAAAAAGACGGGAAAATTGCCATCGGCTATACCTGCTTCCATATTCCGGAGGCGATTCTGAATCTGCCCGGATGCTTCTCGGTTCGCCTCCGCGCCCCTTTTATGGGGTCCACCGACATTGCGACCTATTATCTGGCCAGCAGCTCATGTGAATTCTCCAGGGCGCTTCTGGAACGGGGCATTGAGGGCGGATACCGTTTCCTCGATGCCATTGCGGGCGTGGATATCTGCGAGTGCATGAACCGCTGTTACGAAAACATGGAGCTTCTCGGCTGCGTAGGGGAAGGAAACGACAAATTCTTCCTGTCCTATATTGACGTTCCCGGAAAAGACGAGGAGATTTCGGTCGATCACGTCACAGAGCAGCTGCAGAGGAAACTGCTGAAGCCCCTGCATGTAAACTACGGCATCGACATATCCGATCAGGCTCTGCGCAGAGCGGTCGAAGATCACAATGAAATCTGCGATCTGATCACGGAAATCGGCAACTTCAGAAAGCTGGATCCTGCTCCAATCACAGGAGCTGAATTTCACAAAATCTGTCTTGCCACTTATGTCTGCCCCCAGTATCTGATCAAAGACAAACTCAGGGAGACACTGGAAGAAATCCGGACAAGAGCGGCAGATGAGAAGAAATTCAGGGCAAGGCTTGTAATTGTCGGCGGAGAGATCGATGACCCCGAAATGATTGAGCTCTGCGAGGAAAGCGGAGCGCTGATTGTGGCGGATCGTTTCTGCTATGGTTCCATTCCGGGGAGACAGAGAATCGAACTGAATGACAGGGAAGACGCACTCTCCCAGATTGTAAGGATCAATATCCGGCAGACCTCCTGCCCCAGGTATATTACGGACAATAAGATTCTCTACCGGCAGGAAGAGGCGAAACAGCTGGCCAAAGACTACCACGCAGACGGCATTATCTATGAACAGATGAAGTTCTGTACCTACTGGTCCTATGAGAGAACCCTGCAGAGCCATGTGCTGGCTGAGGAGTACGGGATTCCCACCCTTTCCATTGACAGGCCTTACCGGGCAGGGGCATCCGGTCAGCTCAAGACAAGAGTGCAGGCCTTTGTCGAGAGTCTGGAGATCAAACAGATCAAGGCGAGAGCCGCAAAGAGGGAGGCTCAACATGTTCAATAAGCGAAAAAGCAGGCTTCCTGCGCTGATGGAATACCTGAGAGGAGCAGCCGCAGACATCCCATATATGGTCAACGATATGAAGGCTGCCGTACCCGTGATTACAAACTACATAAAAGAAAACAAAGAAACCCTGAAGACGCAGGCGGCGGAGGACGCAAGGCACTATCTCAAACCGAGATTCCGCCTTCATATTGAAGGAAAAGGCGACTACTATACGGAGGGCTACCGGTCATTTAATCAAAGAGAATGGAAAGGGGTCAAGGACACCGCCTATGATTTCAGACGATGGCTGAAACTCTACGGCTATATGCTTGCGACCTTAGGCACTCACCCCTATGCCCTCATGAAGGCCTTCATCAGATACCCCTGGATGGCAAGCTATCTCACCGCCGCGAACATGATGGATCGGCACAAGCTCGGTCTCAGAGGCAGGCAGCTCCGATACACGGAAGAACAGTTCTTCGGTGTCATCCACAACTCCGTTGAAGTGATTCTCCACATCATTGAGCGGGACGCCAACCTGCACAGCCCCAACAACAGGAGAGCCGCAAGACTCAGAGATAAGACAGTCATGTTCGACGAAATGACTCCCTCCATTATCATGGCCGGATTTCCGGACCTTGACTGGATTGATGTCGCCATGTCTCCCGTCTGCCTTCCGGGAGAAGTGGATCAGTTTGCCAATATTTACTACGTAGACGCAGCTGAACGGCAGGGACTGGCAGCGGATGTATGTCCTCTCCCCTCCGCGGAAGTAGGATGTGCCATTGTTGATGATTATCCCCGCGTGGGATCCTCCTTTGTGACAAGCTCCATGCCCTGTGACGGCTCCATCGGCGCCGCTCTCTTTACCAGCAGATACTTCCATGATCTCCCGCGATTCGCGCTCACGCCTCCGCAGCGTTTTAACGAGCCTGAGACACTTGCGTACGCGGTGAAAGACGTTCGCAACTGCATCCATTTCATCGAAAGTACCTATGGCGTCAAATGGAACTGGGATCGTTTCTGGGGAAAAGCCAAGGAATACAACCTCACAACGCAGTGCATGCTCGATAAATGGGATGTCAACTGCACGCCCTATCCCCAAGTGACAGGAAGCGCCCTCTCTCTCCAGCGAGAATATGAATTCCAGACTGCGGGATGTCTGGATCCCTATATGACCAGTCAGGATCTTAAGGTCACGGATATGATGCTTCAGGGATACGAAGAAGATAAGCTGGCAGACAGACGCGATTACAAATACCGGGCTATCGTATGGTGCTGTCCCGCCCACTACTATACGCATTTTACGACCTGGGCCGAACAGGTATGGGGGATCAAAACCCTGGTCGATATGGAGAGTATGCTCAGCCACCACTTCTACCACATCGGCGAAAAGGACGCGGCTCTTGCGGATATTGCAATGGCCTATGAACGCATGATGATGCGATCCCACTCTAACGGAGGATACGCAAACGCTCTGGATGAGTGCTGGAAAATGTGTGAGAAATTCAACGCGAACATCGTCATTATGTACGATCACGTATCCTGCAAGAACTTCGGCGGGCTTCACGGCCTCTTCGAAGATCAGGCCCGGGAAAGGGGAATCCATCTGATCTGGGTATCCCATGACCTTATGGATCCGCGCACGGTCTCAAGAAAGGCGATGAGAGATGCCGTCAACAAGTACATGGTCAATGTGTTCCGGGAAACGCCTCTGGATCCGACCTATGCTGACTATTCAGATGAACTCACCTGGTAAGAGAGCAGAAAGGACAAAGTGTCGATATGAAATATTTTGGAGGATGTGACGTAGGCTCAACCTACACAAAGACCGTGATCTTAGACGAACAGGGCAAGATGGTCGCTTCAAATACCATCAAGAGCAAAATCAACAGCCGTGAAAGCGCCGAGCTGAGTTTAAAAAATGCTCTGAATGACGCCGGATTGAAAGAAATCTCAGACCTCTCATACCTGATCGGAACAGGCTACGGAAGAAACAAGGTCCCTCAGGCTCAGGAAAACATCAGTGAGATCAGCTGTCATGCCATGGGCGTTCACATTACGAATCCTGAGGTAGAGGCAATCATTGATATCGGCGGACAGGATGTCAAGGGAATTGCCGTAGACTCCGACGGAACAGTAAAAACCTTCGCGATGAATGACAAGTGCGCGGCCGGAACAGGCAGATTCTTTGAGTCTATGGCGAATGCCTTCGAAGTCTCGCTGGATGAGTTCTCAAAACTGAGTCTTACTGCCAAAAATGTGATTCCCATTACAGCACAGTGCACGGTATTTGCGGAATCCGAAGTCATTACCCTGGTGGGAGAGGGACAACCCAGAGATGAAATCGCGGCCGGAATCCAGCAGGCTGTCGCCAAGCGATGCTTTGTCATGGCGAAAAAGGCAGGCGCAAAGAATTCAATCACTCTCACCGGCGGCTGCGCCAAGAACGAGGGCTTAAAGCGCGCAATTGAGAAGGTTCTGCGGATCAAAGTCATCGACCTGAATATCGATCCTCAGTTGATGGGCGCTCTGGGAGCCGCTGAATTTGCCCGCCAGAAAGGTCTGGACAAGGAACTTCTGTAAATCGGGAAATGTAACTTCCTGATGATTCTGCTGTCATGAATCATACGGCCGGCGGATCCATTTCAGTTTCCCTGACGACAGATTCGAAGAACCTGCCCGACACATCAATGAGAAAGAAGACGAAATATGAAAGATATCATGCGCAAGTTTGAGATACTTCTGGCAGTCCTCCTGCTTCTCACCGGAATTCTATTCATTGTGTACATCACCAATGCCGATTCAAAGCTGGTTGAATTCATATATGATAAGCTTTGGGAATTCCACCACAATAAGGTGGTTGAGGACAAGATTTAACTATGAATGTTTATGACAGCGTCATCAAAGAGACCCGTGAGCTTCTCTCCTCCTATCAAGCCAGAGAGCTTCCCGTGAGCAAGGGGAAGCCCTGGCCTTTACTCAAAGAAAATGAATTTCTTCTGCAGAGAGATGTCGCCTACGAGCTCGGCATCCGAACCAGGCCCGGTGTCTGCTTCAATGCCGTCACCAGCGACAGCAAACTTCTGGAGCAGGACCGTATTCTCCTCTACGGGAGAGATCTGCCCGAAATAAAAAATGACACGGTTTTCTCCAGAATTACCTTCCTTCATATCGATCCCATCGAGGATCCGAACAAGGCCTATCAGACCGTCAGGAGATTGGACTTCACAAGATTCAAGATCATCCCGAAAGGGTATATGATTCTGTCTTCCAGCGTGGAAAACCGTGAGAACATAAGAGTCAGCAAAAAAGCCATCCAGAACGAACTGGACTTCACGACGATCGGAAAGCTTTTTATTGATCATTACAAAAAAGCGGCTCGCGTGAATCGGGCTGAAATCATCTTTATCACGGAAGAATTAAACGCCGTCGGGCAGCTGGAGAAGGAGGCCCGCAAGGTCGAAGAAATCACAGATGCCTTCGACCACATCCTGAAAGGGCTTGTTTCCGACTGTGATCTCTGTCCACTTCATCCCATCTGCGATGAAGTGGATGAGCTGAGACAACTGCACTTTCTGAATCGTCTGCCATGATTTCCCTACAACTTCCTACATTCTCCCCTGCGGATTCCATTCTCATTGAAGGCGTCCACACGGACGAAATACTCTCTTCCCTGAATCAAGGCACCGACCCGATGCGTCCCCGCCTCAAAGCAGAGCAAGCTGTGGTAGAGCTTATCCTCGGAATTGCCGAAGAGAATATTGTAGCCTAAGGCATCCTCCTGCTCTTTAACCGCAACCGTCATATCAATGTCAGAATCCCGATGCGCTGTGAAGTCGGGCTCCGCAGGTATTGCTCCCTCTCCTCTTCCAAAAATACGGAGACCAGAGATGCAGGGAGCCTGATCGAAAGGCACCTGTATCTGACTGACACGAACGTAGCGAAGTTGCAATCCCCCCTCCCGAATCAGAAGGTCATGGGGAAGATCCGTCTTCGCCCGGCTCTTATCCTCAATGACAAACCAGTTCTCTCCATCCAGACTTCCCTCCATTTTCCACTGCGTGACATGGTCTGCCTCATCAATATAACGAGCCTGTGAGCCGGGGTGAATCTGACCCGGGCAGGGAATATTGATCTTATCATCCGCAAAGTTGATCTGAATGGCATACACCTGGTAAATACTGCCCAGATCCACTTGCAGCCACTCAGATCGGTCTGCGCTTTTGGCCTGCCACCAGCTTCTAGCGTTCTCCTCACAAGCTAGCTCCGCTCCATGTCCCACGGTCGAGGATGAGGCCCTGGCCCTCTTTCCCAAGCTTAAAAGCATCCAGTCCGGGTCCCTCCAGGGATCTTCAGCAGCGGCTTCAAGAGACATGGGCCAGTCCCCATAGCGCTGATTGCTAAAGAGCTGTCCATTTGCATCAAAGCCAGCCGGCCAAATGCCGATTCTTCGCTCGAAGTCATGGTTGGCAGAGATGCGCATAGTTGCCGTGTGCCAGTAAGCTCCTTTTTTATCCTGCATAGTTGACCCATGTCCTGCCCCCGGCATAAAACCGCCCGGCCGATAGGAGTAGGGATTGTTCTCTGCCAGCCAGAAAGGCCCCAGAGGATGATCAGCGACATAGACTCCGTCCGAATAAGTATTGTACTGGGTTCCCGGCGCCGCATACTGCAGGTAGTACCTATCCTGATAACGATCCATCCAGGCGCCTTCAATGTAGGGCTTATCTGAGAGCATACCGCGAATCAACGGCTTGACTCCCTCCGGAATCTGATCCTCACAAACCGTACCATTTGCAATAAAGGCCTGATAGCGCCGCTCAATCTCTTCTTCTGAGGCTGGCAGCCTGCTGTTGTTCTCCCCCACCCGCTCATAGCCAATCGTCTCGGGATGTCCCTCAATCAGGGCGACCTTCTCTCCCATAGGCAGCATCGTCTTCGGGTCTAATTCCACGCCATAGATCGGAGTGATATTGGAGCAGCCCCAGTAGAAGTAAACTCTTCCATCCTCATCAACAAAAAGATTGGGATCCCAAAATGGGAAGCTCCCCTCCAGCTTCTCGTAGGGTCCTTCTAAGATGTTCTTCGTTCTCCAGCGGTCGCAATTCTTCTCCCGATTGGATGCACAGAAGTAGACATAGTCTCCCATAACCCTCACATCCGGCGCATAGTCATAGAGGGGGAGCTCCTTGGGCAGGGAGTGATAGTCCCAGTGGGCCAAATCCTCCGAGACAAGGACACCCAGGGACATGGAGGCAAAGATATAGTAGCGGCCACCAAATAAAATCATAGAAGGATCTGCTGCCTCCCGGCATATCTGAAGCAATCCTCGCTTGCGGGGGTCAGCATTGAACTGGTAGCGATAGTTGATATTTAAAGGATTACAGATATAGTGCATGGTCACCTCCATTCTTCCATTTGCTGAGCCACATTACACCTGACCGGGATCTTCTTTATGCAACTGCTCTGTGTAAAATTTTTCCTGCATCTGTGCCTTCTTCTGCTCGATTCTCTTCTGCACCTCAACCATCTGGCTCTTACCCAGCTTACAGCTGCGCATGGCGATAAGCGTACAGAGGAATCCCAGAATTGCCAGTCCATGGCGCAGGAACATGGAGATCCCCAGGACTCCTGGAGTCATCGGATCCGTTGGCTGCGGCATAGTGCTTGTATACCCGATCACGGCCACACAACCTGTTGCAATCGCTGCTGAAAAAGAAGATACCAGCTTATCTACAAGACTGTATGTACCGGTGACAACAGCCGGAATATACTTGCCGCTTCGATCCAGTTCAAAGTCAATAATATCTGCCATGAACGCAGCATTTGCCGTTGTAATCCCCATAGCAAAGCCATTCGTCAGGAAAGTCAGAATGACAACGAGACATTTAAAGATCATCTGTTGAGAAATTACCCGCGTCCCCACCGTCATATAGGTGGCAACGAAGAAGACGATCATTGCGATATTAGCCAGAATAGAGGCCCGCGTCCAGGTAATGATAGACTCCTTATTGCCGTGCTTGCCGGCATAGTGCGCTCCATACATGGCAAAGAGGATGGAGGGAAGCATCCCGATCACGCCCAAGGTGGTTGCAAGTCCCATATCTCCAATCAGAATACCGTTAACCATGGTTCCCACAATAGAGGCAGAAGCTGCCTGCTGGGCGATCTTGTCGGAGGAGGCAGAGATGATGTAGCTCTGCAGAGGTTTGTTGTGTCCCAGAACATCCATCATATCCTTGAGTCTAAGTTTCTCTGTCTTTCCGATTCCCTTGAAGTTTTCCGGTTTATCATAGGCGGAGATGCCGATGCAGACCAGGGCAACCCCAACGAAGGAAACGGCAACGCAGAGCCAAGTAACCGTATTCAGAAAATTCTGATTGAACTTGCCTCCCATCGCCGGCAGAATTCTGGTATAAACCACAATATTCAAGGCCATGGGGGTGAGATAGTTGAGTACAGTCTGCCATACGCCAACCGTAGGGCGCTGCCTAGGGTCATTGGTCATCAGGGCGGGCAGGGTCTGCGCCGTCATATTGACAATCGTATAGCCAATGACATAGAGCATATAAAAAACCAGGAATATCGGTATCCCGTGCCCCTTGCCTGAGAAAAAATGAAAAAGACAGAGCAGTCCCGTACTCTGAATTGCCCAGCCGATCAGCATCAGGGGTCGGACTTTTCCAAACGGCGACTGAAAGCGATCATAGACGAAAGCCAACAGAGGATCTGTAATCGCATCAAAGATTCGTGTGAAGGTCAGAAGACCTCCGACCACCAGCGTTGCAATCCCATAACCGATACTGGCCGAATAACTCGATAATCCGATCAGAAAATAGACCGCCATACCGTTGAAGGCATTGAAGGCCACCAAAATGATCTGCCAGAGCTTGGCTCTTCTATACTGAACCCCATCCACCTGACTCTGTGATAACTTCTCCATTATCCTACCTCCCTTCTCTTCGTTCGCAAGTATATAGCCGGGTATTCTCTACAAAAACACCCCAACCTGAACTCCCCAATCTGACACTCACGCTATTTCCCAAAATATCTTTTTGTTCTCTTTCAGATACATGATATGATAGAAGTTCAAAGGGGCAAAGCTTTTCATTCGGGAAAAATGATACTGATTCCGGGACTTCCTGACATCCCCTGGCACAAAATACGAAAAAGATCACTGAGGATTCACTACAAATGGAAGATGCACGGATCACAGCCGCAGAGAAAAATCTGATTTTCCTGCACTCGGTCATTCCGGCCGCAGAGAAATTCTATCTCTGGTGCTTTGGCCGGGATGGAAGGTGCCTTGGCTCCTCCTGTCCCGCAGAGGTTCGCCCTCTCTTAGAGACTCTCTTTCGCAGCTTAGGCGGGCTTGATCAGGCAGTCGCCTACGCCGCTTTGGACAAGAGGATTCCCCTGCTGATCAGTTCCTCCCTTGACATGCAGTGGGCCGTCACCTGCGAGACAGAACGGGGATCCGATCTTCTCTTCGTTATGGGTCCCGTCTTCTACAGCAGTCCCCGCAAAGAACAGATTCAGACCGCCATGCGCAGTCCTGATCATGGCGTCCGCCAGCTGCGGCTGGAAAAAATGCTCCTCTCCCATCTCTCCAGCTTGCCTGTCCTTCCCTACGCTGTCTTCATCCGCTACGTTATCATGGTCCATAATATGCTGACCAAAGAACAGCTGGACATCTCAGTCTTCCGTCCGAAAGGAAGTAAATGCCAGGAGCCCTCTCCCAGTCATAACCACGACCGCAGCAAGATATACCTGGCAGAGCAGGCTCTGCTAAGAATGGTACGTGAAGGGGATATCAACTATGAGGGGTTTTTGATCCAGAGTCTTACCATGAGTTCCGGCGTTCCTCTGCCAGACGCCATACAGCAGACCAGGGCAAATATTATTATCTTTACCACCCTTGTCAGCCGTGCCGCCATGGAAGGAGGGCTTCACCCGGAGATCGCCTATCCTCTAGGTGACTCATACATCGCCGCCGCCCTCAGAAGCAGGGACTTCGGAGAACTCAGCGCTCTAGCTGCGACCATGTACCATGACTTCATTTGCCGGGTTCACCAGAACAAGACCAATCCTCATTACTCCACTGCCATCCAGAAATGCTGCGACTACATTGCTCTGAGCTTGGGCAAAGCCATCCGAATCTCTGACCTGGCCGCCCTGACCGGCTACAGCAATTACTATCTGACAGAGAAATTCAAGAAGGAGACCGGACTTCCCCTCTTCCTTTACATCCGCCGGGCCAGGATTGCGCGGGCCAAGCTTCTTCTTGAGACCAGTGATCTGAGCGTCAGGAGCATCTCAGAGCAGCTGGCTTTCCGCACGCCCAATTATTTCATCAAATGCTTTCGAAAAGAGGCAGGCACTACCCCTGCCCAGTACCGGAAACTGTATTCTGCAGGCAGTTCCATTCATGATAATCAGATGTTCGCGGAACAGATCTCTGATTATTCATGGCATTGACCATTGCTGAAGAATGCCATCACAGCCTGCGCGATTATGGCTCACAAGCAATCAAAGCCTGTGAACACAATGTTGTAATCCCCTTCCTGATCCCGTATAAATAAAGTTGACTCTTTTCTGCACCGAAGAGAAACTTCTCGCTTTTCCAATCAATCATTGCTCTATCGGTGCTGTACGGGCTGTCTTTGATCGTTTAGAGAGATGAATGGGAACCTTTCATTTCCAGGAGCGATTCAAATATGTCTTGACTGACCTCGGAAGTGAATTGGTGACCCGGAAACTTTAGGAGCCCGAGTCCATGGTATCCAGTCTTCCAGCATCTACTTCTGTGATCCTATGAGAAGTGGTCAAAAGGGTGTCCTCGAACAGGCGCACACCATACTTCGAGATGTCCTGCTAAAAGGAGCCCGCATTGAATATCTCACGCAGACAGACGTAAAACGCATCGTAAACCATATGAACTCAACACCTAGAGCGAGTCTTAATAATCGCACGCCTTACGATGTCGCTTTATCAATTGGCCATGATTTTCTGAGCGCCATATAGGAAATAAAAAAGTTTGCAAGCCAGCCGGCCGGTACAGCAAGCCAGACAAACGCAATGCCAAAACGCGGTGCAAAGATCAAAGCAACCGACAAGCGAACAGCAAGGTTTACCATATTTGCAACGAGAAACGGACGCATGATACCGAGTCCACGAATGACTCCGTCTGTTGCCATTTTGATACCCATGAAGATGAAAAAATAGCCGAGCCATCTCATATAATCACCGGATACCTGATATGCGAGGGCCGTTCCATCTTTCCCCAGGAATAGCGAAGAGATTTGCGTGTGCAGTGTTTCAATGATTATAAAGGCAAGGATTGCAAAACATATATCTAATACCAGTGCAGCGTGGTAACCCTTTTTGATCCGCCCGGTTTTCTTTGCTCCAAGATTCTGGGAAACATATGGCGAAACGGCATTACCAATGGATACAAACATCAGTGAAAAAACATTCTCTACCCTCATCGTCGCCGCATAACCTGCAAGTGCCTGTGTTCCGAAGGGATTCACAACTGCCTGTACTATCATCATACCGACTGACACTGTGGACTGCTGGAGAACCGACGGAACGGCAATTTGAAGCATTGAATGTAATTCCTGCCTGACAAACCAGTTAAAATGACCTTTATATTGCCGAATCCGATAAACGAAAAGCAAAAACGAAAATACTGCGGAAATTCCTTGCGCAATAAGGGTTGCAAGCGCTGCACCGAGCACGCCAAGACCAAGGCCGGCCACCATCCAAAGATCCATAAAAATATTTAAAACAGATGAGAATATCAGAAGGCCCAACGGAATTTTTGATTCTCCGATTGAAGTAAACATGGTTGAAAGTATGTTGTACATAAATAAAAAAGGGAATCCCACAAAATATACACGCAAATACAGCACTGCTTCATCCAGTATATCCGCAGGTGTTTCTAATAAGTTCATCATCAAATGAGAAAAACAAAAGCCAAAAGCACCCAGGATTATGCTTAGAAATAAAAAGCTAATCAATGATGTTGATACTATTGTTTTCATTTTGCTGTAATTTCTGGCGCCGAAATATCGACTCACAAGCACACCCGCACCCACACCGGCACCTAGTGCCACACAAATAAAAACATTCGTAAGTGCGGCACAAGCACCAACAGCCGCAAGTGCTGAGGATCCAACAAACTGACCGACTATGATTGAATCCGTCATATTATATACTTGCTGAAAGAAGCTGCCGAGAATCAAGGGCATTGCAAAAACAGTCAGTGCTTTCAGTGGTGTGTCTGTGATCAAATACTCGTCTTTTGACATTATTATGTCCTTCTAAAATCTACTCAAAAGCTCCTTCTTTTGTCTCGTAAATTGTCTTCCTGTCAACCGGATAGACAGCAGACAGCCCTTGGCACTATTATTCTTCACTTCATTCTTTTCATCTATGCCGTCTTTCTTAAATCGGCGGTTTCTTTCCCATATACTGAACCGCTATCCTGTTTTCCGGGTGAACATCAGTCAGATATAATATGATGAGGAATACCCATTCCAGAGGCTTCATCAAAATATAGACCAGGTCCGCAACCCAGCTCTTCCGGATCATTTTCGCAATTGGAAATCCATAGCGATCATAAAAAGCTCTTACCGCTTTATGAAAATGTGGCGTCTTCTCTTCCAACACCTGCTCGAAGGCATTTGCAACGCATAGCTGCCGGTTTACGATCACCGGATGCCCATGTCGAACGCCCATCCGGATCGGTTTCACAATCTTCTGATGACCACCTGCAGCTACCGTGCACAGGTAATGTTCATCGTGGAAGATATTCTGCGGCGCCTGCTTTGTGGAAAGTCTCCAGTCTGCAGTCTCCGTCCATGCCTTGATGACTGAATCCGGAGCCTGTCCGAACAGCATAAGAATTGCGATGAGGATTCCAAGAAGAGGCAGTACCAGAATCAGCCCCCATAATGGCCAGAATGATGCTTTCGACAATAAACCGTCCATTGTATTTAAAATTGGGTTCTGGTGAATTTTCCTCTTTTCCATGGGGAGCACTTCCCACTCACGGACCCTTGCAAGAATCGTTCTTGCACACATCAGCACCAGACTAGCAGGCCAGATCAGAAGCATAAAAGCCAGATCATCACCTTGTACTCCAATGACCTGAACCGAAAATACAATCAGTTCAACAATACCAAGATACATGGCAGAGATAGATATGACCGCCATCAGCGGCGGCATTTTTTTCATTGGCCTGAAACTCAGGTAGTAGTATCCGACAATCGCCAGAACAGCAATCAAGAAAATAATCGGCCAGGACCCAGTATATACCGGCGTATGCTTCTCCTCATTGGTAAGCTGAATCATCCAGTCCGACCCGGTCGCACCAATAAGTCTCACATATATATATTCTAGAAGCATTACATACCATAGAGCCACCTGATCAACCTGCCATGCACACGGGCTCTCTTTGTTCATAGCAGCCAGGATCAGGTACGTGACTTCCATTACAAGGATCAGAAAGGGATAAAAGATGCATGCACTTCCAACCAGCGAAAATAGGAAGACTAACACAATCTCATCTGCCCGGACTTTACCTAATACCATAATCACCAGAAAAATTATGCATCCGACAACTATTGAGCATAGAACACTAAAGCGGAATGGATGTTCTTTTATTAGGGACTTCAACATACGTTAATTCTCATCTTTCCATTATTTCATCAACGCTTGGCACTCCGATATCTCAAATAATGATCCCTTCAAGATGATCTGTAGGGTTACAATTGATGTGAGACCATACGATATACAAAAAGCGGTTGAACCTTTCAAATATTAATCACCACAAAAAACATCGAAAGGAGCTTCAACCGCCATGAATAATGTAACACACTCGAAACGGTATCTGCCACATGAGCTTTCAACCAAATACTATGCCGTTAAATTGTATCGATCCTCTCACGATATCGGTTTTGTCTGTCGCAGATACAAGATTTCCAAAGCGTCCCTGATGCGTTGGAACAGGCGATTTGATGGGACAAAAGAGTCTTTACGGGATAAGTCCCCTCGCCCTAAAACGCCTCATCCCAGTGCCCACACAGAGGAAGAGTTGAAATGGATTCGTGACTATCACCGCCGTAATCCATCCATTTCTGTTTGCTAGCTTTACGGTAAACTGCGCACACAAAAAGGGTACTCCAGGCATCCTGGCTCTCTATATCGTATCTTTGTCAAACTGGGATATCGTAAATCAGCTATGAAAAAGAAGAAATCGTACACACCAAAACCTTATCTCACGCCGACACAACTCGGCGTCAAATGGCAAATGGATGTAAAATACGTTCCAACGACCTGTTATACAGGACAAATGCCTGATAAGTTTTATCAGTATACTGTGATCGATGAGGCCTCACGAGAACGCTTCATCTATCCGTATAAAGAACAAAGCAGCTACAGTACAGTGGATTTCTTAAAGCGTGCGATCGACTACTTCGGATACTGTCCTTTGACTCTTCAAACAGATAACGGCAGTGAAATGAAACGATATTTAAGGCGTTCAAACCGGATCCCCATGAAGATACTTGGATGGAGCAGCCCCATTCAAAAGCGCAAGCAGTTACTTGACAATCGGCAATACGGGTGGTGATATTTCTTCTTCTATCATGGCTCACTAGCTTTGTTCATCTGGTATCACATCATTTACAAACCTACAGTTCTGATATTCCTCTGAAGCACTCAATGCTTTCTTATCATGTATCTTCCGAAACAGGTCGATACTGTTATCCTTTAATCTTGCCAGCAAATAAGCGGTCTCAATGGTCCCAATAGTCTGAGTGTCTGGAAGTCTGTACACGCCATTAAATGTCATCTTCGTCAGCCTCTTTTATTTCCATATCGGCATCAAAATCAGGCGTATAAATTGCTGAATCCGCCGAAAAGTATTCCTCGATATTTTCCGGAGTTAGTTTGTCAAAATCGTCAGCAGACAACGACTTGATCATAATCTTGCTGATTTCAGAGAGGTCGTAGGGTGCAAGTGTTTCATCTGGTTTCTCAAGTAAATCCTTCTTAAAGCGCTCATCCGTCATTGCCTTCCTGATAATAATTTCAATCACCTTGACATTGTCATCACTATGCTCTACCTGATTTTCACTTTTCACTTCGTCCAACATTCTTCCTCCTTCATTTTCATTGTCTGTATCTGAAGCCACCATGTTTACTCGTGTCCTTGCTTATTACTCTTTTCTGCGCTTCTGAAAGCCAATGAGCATCATCTGCACGATAAGAAACACCAGCGTACAGAGAGTCAGCACAACAAGCATTGCCTGCGGCTGAATCTGTCTGTAATCGAAATACAAATAGATGTCAAATGCATCTGCCAGTGTTTTTGCACGTTCACTTCCTGCCTGTTCCTCGATTTGCACCAGCATGTCTCCTATCAGACACTGACGCAAAAGGTTCACACCAAACGTACCAGGGAGAATACTGATCACGCTGCGGATTTTTTCCGAAATTTGTGAGAGTGGAATATACGCCCCGCAGAGGAATCCATAAACGGCACTGACAACCGTACTGACAGCAGTCATCTGTCCCTGCGTCGAAAGGAAGCAGGACAGAATCCCGGACAGCACTGTACCAAATGTGGAGAGCAGACACACTACCCCGAATGTTTCCAGAACATGCAAGGATGTCAGGTAATACCCCAGTGAGCCGATGTAAAAGATTCCCACTAGAGTTGCTATCATCAAAATGAGCAGAATGGACCCCTCCGATGCGATAAAATAGCTTATAGAAAGCCTTGCTCTAGATAGCGGAGCCATCAGGAAATCCCTCCTTGCCCCTGTTACCTTGTCCTGAACCATGAGCAGATTCGTGCAGAAGGCAACGGTAATGCAACTTGTTCCGAGAAGAGAAGAAAGCTGATAGGCACCAACAAAAGACCTTTCCAGGGAAGTGGTGATGCCGTTGGCTCCAAGAATTGTCTCAACCATCTGCTCATATGTATTGCCGAGAAACAGGGCAAATAAGGTCAGAAGAATCAATGGTGTGATCAGTGCAGTAAGAAACAGTCCCTTATCATGAAAAAATAGCTTCATATTGCGCTTTGTTAATGATATGACCTGCATACTTTTCCCCTATCTGACAACATTCAGAAAGACGTCATCCATACTTCCCTTCACGACTTCAAAATCTCGGAAGAGCTCACTGTTGCGCTGAATGCCTCCAACAACCTCACTAAGATTCGCAATCTCAAAGCGGAACCCTCCGGTAATTGGTCTGTACGGAATACCAAGCCGATCCGCATCCACTCTGTTGATTCCATAAATCGTCAGGTAATCTCTGGCATATTTTGTCTTCAATTCGTGCGGTGTTCCTTCTGCCACAGTCTTTCCTTCCTTCATAATAACAATGTAATCCGCGTCTTTTGCCTCTTCCATGTAATGTGTCGTAAGGAAAACTGTCATTGACTCCTCCTGCTGAAGGTTTTTTACAACCTTCCAGATACCCTTCCTTGCCTCTGGATCCAGGCCAATTGTCGGTTCGTCAAGAATCAAAATAGACGGCCTGTGTAGCAAAGCTCTGACTATATCAATTTTCCTCTTCTGTCCGCCAGAAAGCTTTGAAAGTGGTTTTTTCTCGTATCCTCGAAACGAAAGCATCTGATCCAGTTCATCTAACCGCTTCTCAAATTCCAGGCCTTTGATGCCATAAAGCGCTGCTCTACACCTCAGGTTATCCAGTGTCGAAAGTTCCCGATCCAGCAGACTTTCCTGATGGACCACGCCGATTCTGCCCCGCAGATCTTCTCTTTTTTCATCCAGAATTTTCCCATTCATCCGGATGTTTCCCGAATCCTGAGGAATCTGACCGCTTATCATACGAATAGTTGTCGTCTTTCCCGCTCCGTTTCCTCCGAGAAACGCAAACAGAACTCCCTGCTCAACAGAAAAGCTGATATCATCTACAGCTCTTACCTCACCGAATTTCTTTACCAAATGCTCAGCCTGAATGATTGCTGCCATTCTGCTCCTCCTTATATCTATTCAATCTCTTCGTAAGTTTCGCATTATTCGCCTTTTCCATAAAAACCTGAATTAAAATGGTCACGAAGAAGCTGATGATGTAAAAAAACACGAATAAAAGCCATGCTGTGTACATGCCATCCGGTATCCAGCCGAACAGGCGAATCAACAGAGCAGATGCAGCAAATGCTACAAGAAACAGAAGAAGAGTCGTTTTATAAAAGGACCAGCTGCGCCTTTCTGAATAGGATCTGAATATCACTTCAATCAGCGACAGCACAGATGACAGTATTAAAATTTCTACAATCGTTATGGAAAAGTTCTCAGAAAACAATTTTGAAATATATTGGATCTGTATTGGAAGACACCTTTTCAGCACAGCTATCACAATTGTCAGCACGGTAAAAACACAGCAGACTTGTTTCCCAAAGGAAAGGATACTCGAGTGTATTTTTTTTATCTGCATAATTTCTCCCTTATCAGTCGTGCATATTTCCGAGTAGCAATGATTTTTTCCCCATTATCCATCTCCAGACAGAGATGATGATTTTTATCGGAACGGATGGATTTCACACGAATCAGCTGTATGAGACACGACTTGCTTGCTCTGACAAATCCCCTGTCTTCGAGGTCTCTTTCGATGCAGGAGATACTAAGTCCGTATTCATATACATCCTCATCCGCATACAGAAAAGTTTTCCGATCTACGGATTCGATGTACAGAATCGTCTCCAATGAAACAAAGAATGTTCTCCCATCCTTTACTGCCTGAAGTTTCTTCTGCCTCAGGTTCAGCATCGTCTGGATCCATTCCACTTCCGGCGTCTTCCGACTACAGTTGATAATGACTTCCGGCTCATCCTGATCCGGTTTTATGGTAAATATAATCTTCATCTATAAATCCCGTTCGAGAGAAGTATTAATACTTTTCTCCAGGTCCGTCGATATATACTCGACTATTCTATTGTACTCTCTCGTTTGTTTATTTCTTTTGAACAGAAGATATCACAGGTATAAATCCCCACACAATATAGGTCTTCGCATCCTGCCAAATTTAAATCACGAAATGCCCTACATATGAATATTCCGACGCTTCTAATATTCTCCTGCCCTCATTTCCCATTCATTTTCTGCGTGCACTGAACCTTTAACGCAGATTCCGCATCCCCATTAAAGAACTGAATGAGATTTTCTGGAAAGCACTCAAAAAGTATGACACGTAACTGAATCAATGGGGCAGACTCCCACAGGATCTCAACCACTATTTGAGATAGAACTATAAAATAAGGGACCCCCAATGACCATCCGATCAATGGGAGTCCTCTCCTCTGCTGTGACTTTCTCACAGCGATCTGTATTCTATCGCCTCAGGGCGATCAGGAAGCTCTCTCCTTCCTCTTTGCCTCCCTGGCCTGTTTTAAGACCATGTCCTTAACCTTCATCAGGCGAACCTGGGTAGACCTCTCATTCTCGTCCAGCTTCATGGAAATGGTCCTGATATTCTCCTGCGCCTCCGGAATAATGACATGCTCTAAGGCGTTGACCCTCCGTCTGGTGCGCTCGATCTCGGCCGCCATCAGCTGACAGGCCTTCTCCCGCTCCGCCAGGCGAAGCATATCCTCCGTCAGATCCGCCAGTTCTCTGACTGCCGAATCCAGTTCCCCGGAAGTAAAAGCGAAGCCATAGGCATAAATATCATTGGGATCACTGGTGCGCATGTCGATCTCATATTGGGGAATATCGACAGACATGACGTTTCGCCTGGAGCTCTTTAAGCAGATCTCCTGCTTGGGAGCCATCAGAGCCTCCTTGAGAAGCTCCTCCGACATCCCCGCCCTGGCTAAGACCAGGCCGGCATTGGCCTTTTTGATCCCCTCTTCCACCTTCAGGCGCAGATCCATATTCTCACGGACCTGGTCCAAAAATTCCCGCATCAGCTCGTCTCTCTTGTCCTTGAGCAGGCGATGGCCCTTGACGGCAGTCGCAAGCTTCTGCTTCTGCCGGGTCAGCTCCATTCGCGTGGGATTCACATTCGTTCCCGCCATCTATTTATCCTTCCTCAATCCACTCCAAGAAGCGGCCCTGTCTGATGAGATGCGCACTCCGCCGGTGGAATCCCCGGCGACCCTATTTCTCGTAATACTTATCCAGCATATCGTCGCTGATTCGCTTGAGCTCCGACCTTGGGAGCAGGCGCAGCAAATCCCAGCCCAGATCCAGGGTCTCCTCAATGGACCGGTCGGTCTGATATCCCTGGGAGATATAGCGGCTTTCGAATTCATCCGCGAACCTGGCATAGAGCAGGTCCATCTCTGTCAGGGCCGCCTCGCCCAGAATCACCATCAGTTCCTTGGCGTCCTTACCCCTGGCATAAGCAGCAAAGAGCTGGTTCATCGTCGCCGCGTGGTCCTCACGGGTCTTGTCGGCTCCGATTCCCTTGTCCTTCAGACGGGACAGGGAGGGCATGACATCCACAGGGGGGGTAATTCCCCTGCGGTAGAGATCGCGGCTCAAAATAATCTGTCCCTCCGTAATATACCCGGTCAGATCGGGAATGGGATGGGTCTTGTCATCCTCCGGCATGGACAGGATGGGAATCATGGTGATGGATCCCTTGTGTCCCCGCAGGCGGCCGGCTCTCTCATACATGGTCGCCAGGTCCGTGTACATGTAACCGGGGTAACCACGGCGGCCGGGAACCTCCTTGCGGGCCGCGGACACCTCGCGCAGGGCGTCCGCGTAGTTGGTGATATCCGTCATGATGACAAGGACATGCATGTCCTTCTCAAAAGCCAGATATTCCGCGGCGGTCAGGGCCATACGGGGGGTGGAAATACGCTCGACGGCCGGATCATTGGCCAGATTGACAAAGAGAACCGTCCGGTCAATGGCCCCGGTCTGCCGGAAGGACTCCTGGAAAAAGTTAGCCTCCTCGAAGGTGATTCCCATCGCGGCGAAGACAACGGCGAAGGGCTCGTCGGTCCCGCGGACCTTGGCCTGACGGGCAATCTGAGCCGCCAGCTGCGCGTGGGGAAGACCGGAAGCCGAGAAGATGGGCAGCTTCTGTCCGCGAACCAGGGTGTTTAAGCCGTCGATGGATGAGACCCCGGTCTGAATGAACTCCGACGGGTACTGACGGGCCGCCGGATTCATGGGCAAACCGTTGATGTCCATCCTCTTCTCCGGAAGGATCTGCGGCCCGTCGTCGATGGTCCGCCCCATACCGTCGAAGACACGGCCCAGCATATCCTCGGACACGCCCAGCTCCAGAGACTTGCCAAGGAAACGGACCTTGGAATTGGACAGGTTGATTCCAGTTGCGGTCTCAAAGAGCTGTACCAGGGCGTTTGACCCGTCGATCTCCAGGACCTTGCAGCGGCGGATGCTTCCGTCCGCCAGCTCGATCTCGCCCATCTCATTATAGCTGACGCCTGATACCCCCTGTACCAGCATCAGAGGTCCGGCGACTTCCTCTATCGTGCGATATTCCTTCGCCATAATCTAGTCCTCCTTGTCCTGGGTCAGCGTGGCGATCTCGGTGGCCAGAGCCGCCTGAACCGAGCTGTACTCCTCCGCGATATCGCTCTCCTTCGTATACTTGAAGCGGCCGATCCGCTCACGGACCTGCATGCTGACAATATCTTCAATATTCGCTCCAGCCTTCAGGGCCTTGCTCCCCTCCTCGTAGAAGGCGTATACCAGCTTCATCATGTCGTACTGCTTGGGCAGAGAGGTATAGGTGTCGATCTCATCGAAGGAATTCTGGTGCAGGAAGTCCTCGCGGATACTTCTGGCCGCCTCCATCTTCAGGCGGTCCTGGGGCGAGAGGGCATCCATGCCGACCATCTTTACGATCTCATTGAGCGAGGCCTCCTCTGTCAAAAGGGACATCAGATTCTGCCGGACCTGCATCCAGTCCGACTTGACGTTCTCATTGAACCAGGGCTCCATATCATCCAGGTAGTTGGAGTAGGAATTCAGCCAGTTGATGGCCGGGAAATGTCTCTGATAGGCCAGGTTGGCGTCCAGTCCCCAGAAGACCTTGACAATGCGCAGAGTTGCCTGGGAGACAGGCTCGGAAATATCTCCTCCCGGAGGAGAAACGGCCCCGATGGCGGACAACTGTCCCTCGCGTCCCTCGCTGCCGAGAGAAATCACCCGGCCGGCCCGCTCGTAGAACTGAGCCAGACGGGAACCCAGATAAGCGGGATAGCCCTCCTCACCCGGCATTTCCTCCAGGCGCCCGGACATCTCGCGCAGGGCCTCTGCCCAGCGGGAGGTGGAATCCGCCATCAGGGCGACAGAGTAACCCATATCGCGGAAGTACTCCGCGATGGTAATTCCCGTGTAGATCGAAGCCTCGCGCGCCGCAACGGGCATATCAGACGTGTTGGCGATCAGAACGGTCCTCTTCATCAGGGACTCCCCGGTCTTGGGGTCGACCAGCTCGGGGAACTCATTTAAAACGTCTGTCATCTCATTTCCGCGCTCACCACAGCCGATATAGACCACAATATCCGCCTCGGCCCACTTGGCCAGCTGGTGCTGGGTGACGGTCTTGCCGGAGCCGAAGGGGCCGGGGATCGCTGCCACACCGCCCTTGGCAATGGGGAAGAAGGCGTCGATGACCCTCTGTCCCGTCACCAGAGGCATATTGGGAGCCAGCTTCCTGGCATAGGGGCGCTGGCGGCGGACAGGCCATTTCTGAACCATGGTCACATCCACGTCTCCCGCATCCGTCTCAATGACCGCGATCGTCTCCCGGATGGTGTGCTGTCCGGACTCAATGCGCTTGATCTTCCCGGAAAGGCGGTAGGGAACCATGATCTTCTGCGTGACGACCGCCGTCTCCTCAACCGTGCCGATGATATCGCCGGCCTCCACCTCGTCTCCTACAGAGACCGTCGGGACAAAGTCCCAGACCTTCTCCTCGTCCAGAGCAGGTACCTGTACCCCCCGGTGAAGGAGATCAGACCCGGACACCTCCCTGATCTTGTTGAGGGGACGCTGGATACCATCGTAGATGGAGCCGATCAGCCCCGGCCCCAGATCGACCGACATGGGCATCCCGGTCGACTCCACAGGCTGGCCGGGGCCAAGTCCCTGGGTCTCCTCATATACCTGAATGGAGGCCTCATCTCCATGCATCTCAATGATCTCTCCGATCAGATGCTCATCGCTGACGCGAACCACGTCAGACATGTTGGCATCGCGCATCCCGGTCGCGATAACCAGAGGTCCCGCAACCTTCTTGATCACTCCAGTGCTCATCGCACGCCTCGCTTTCCTGTCTTAATTCTGGGAGAAGAGAATGTCGCTTCCGACCGCCTGCTCCACAGACCTCTTCACCGCGTCGACACCGACTTTTGTATCCCCGCTGATCCCGGGAATCGGAACGATCGCCGGGCTGACTCTCTCTCTGTATTCTTCGATTGTCTCTGCAAGCTCCAGACAGACCGCCTCGGTGATGTAGATGATGCCGTACCCGCTCTGGGCAAGCCTGCGCAGAGTGCCGGCAGGATCCTCGTCCTCATCCGTGGGAAAGAGCTCCATTCCCAGGGCCCCGAAGCCGTAAATGCTGTCGTAATCTCCCATGACCGCTATCTTATCCATACATCTCACGCACCCTTCCGCGAATTGCCTCCTCCGGAAAACCATTGGCCTTGGCCGTCAGCAGAATGCGAACGCTCTTGATCTCATTCTCCTTAGCCAGATAATAGGCCACAAGAGGACCGACCGAAATGGTATTGGTCTTCTGGGGCTTTAATGTCTCGATCAGGCGATTGTCGCACCAGCGGTCAAACGCCGACGGGCCCTCCTCAATCGCGTCCGCGGCCTGTCCGTACCCCGCGCCCCTCAGGAAAGCAAGAAGTTCCTCACTCCCCCGGCTGGCCGCGTCGGCCAGAGCAGAGACCGAAATACTGTCGCATTCTGCCAGCCCCTCCCTGAGGAAGCGAAGGCTCTTTCCCGTCCTGGCCGCCCGGTAGGCAATGCGGATGTCCGTCACCGCGACGGTCATTTCCTCGTATGCCCGGATCAGGCTGCTGCCGTTCTTTCGGCCGATCTCCATCATGGCATCCAGGCAGGCCCGGTCAACCATCAGGTCACAGATCTGTCCGTCCTGGGTAGACGCCATGGTCTCATAGGCCTCCGCGGCGACCTTTTGCATATCCTCCGGAAGCGCCCGGTAGTCCTTCTCCCGAAGCAGCTCAAGAAGCCTCTCTCTGCCAAAATCCTCTAATTCGTAGTAGGCCCCTGCCACACGGACCTCTGTGCAGAGTTCCTTAATCGCGGCCTTTAAGTTGTGAAAGTAACGGGGATAGGTCAGGATCCGAAAGATCTCCGGATCCACCTTGAGCTCCCGCATCAGATCCAGGGTCTTCGACGCTTCCGCCGCCAGAAGACGGTCGGGATCCTGCTGGCTCCCGTCGCCCCAGCCCCTGTCCAGAAGGTAGGCCACGACCGCAGGCACATCTTTCAGACTGATCATGGCGCTGATGTCATCGTCACTGAGCAAATGCTTCTCCAGCACGCGGATTCTGGCTACCGCAAAGGTATATTCCACATCCCTCATAGACACTTACTCCTGCCACAGAATCGCGGAGACCGCGTCCTGCATCTGCTCATACCGCTCCGCGAAAATCGCCTTCAACGTACAGTTCTCGTCAATTCCTCCGAAATCAAGGATAAAACCGTTGGCGACCGACGCGTCAGCCGCAATCGTCAGGTCGGCTCCCGCTTCCCCTGCCCTCTTCTCAATCGACCTCCTGACCTCCTTTGGCATGCGGTCCAGATCCCTCTGAGAGAAGCAGATCCTCCCCTTCTCCGGACGGATATGGGCGTCCAGAAGAGAGAGCACCATCTGCCAGTAGGACTCCTGGTCTTCATTGGCCAGCTGATCGTAAGCTTCCGCAATCAGGCCTGAGACCGCATCCTGTTTTCGGCGAAGGATTTCCTGTCTTCTGAGCATCTCCTGCCTCGACGCCAGGCGAACCTGTCCCGCCGCTCTGATGCGCTCACAATCTCCCTCCGCCAGCCTGTGGATCGCATCCAGCTCTTCTGCGGATTCTGCCGCCAGCTTCTTCGCGTCCGCCCTGGCATCCTCGATCAGGGCATCGGCCGCAGCCTGCGCCTCCTGCAGGATTTCAGATTGAATATTATCAATTCCTGCCATAGCTACTCCTGTCTTTACTCTGTCAAGCAACGGAAGATACGCTCTTCCTGCATTTCATTGCCATAAGCGATGGAATATTCGCCTGGCGAGACCCTCTCTCATGAGCAATCGAATGCGCTCTCTGCGGGGAATCCATTGTCATGAATGAAAAACTGCTCAACCAATATTCGTAACCGCGAGGATAGAGACCAGAAGAGCCAGGATAGCGTAGGTCTCTACCATGGCGGGGAAGAGCATGGCCTTACCGAACTGATCCGGCTTCTTTGCTACAATGCCAATGGAGGCCACAGAAGTACGGCCCTGATGGTAGCCGGAGACAAGTCCCACAATGGCGATGGGAAGGCAGGCCGCCAGGTACAGAAGGCCCGTCCAGGTATCCGTAATGGCGCTGCCCCCCAGGACACCGATCCTTGTCAGCGTGATGAAGGTGACCAGAAGTCCATAGATACCCTGGGTACCGGGAAGAAGCTGCAGAAGCAGAACCTTGGCGAACTGATCCGGATCCTCCGCGACGACGCCGGCGGCCGCCTGACCGGCGAGACCTACGCCCCAGGCAGATCCCATGCCTGCCAGAATTGTTGCCAGAACCGCTCCGGTTAATGCAAATACCATTCCTAAACTCATCTCACTTGTCCTCCTTGATTTGAATGTACTTATACTGTCTGCCAAATGGCTGGAAGGCTCTTCCGCCTCCGTCGTAAAACTTACTGAAAAACTCGACGTATTGCAGTCGGTTGGTGTGAACATAAGCGCCCAGCAGGTTGATGCCGATGTTGAGGCTGTGGCCGAGGATAAAGACGACGGCAAAGAGAATCAGTCCGAGAGGACCTCCCCCCACCATACTGGCCATCAGATTAATGACATTGGCGATGACGCCGGTCGCGAGCCCCAGGGCCAGAAGTCTCGAGTAGGAGAGCAAATCCGACAGCCAGCCGGTCACCCCATAGATGTCATAGGCCCCCAGGGCTATCCGAAGCGCCCAGTTCTTCTTACTTCTTCCGCTCATGACAAGGATGATCAGGGCGCCTCCCCCCGCAAGAATTTTAGAGAATGCGACCAGCCAGGCAGGGAACTGATATGCCGTCCCCGCAATGGAGCCGTAGAGGTCACTCGGCAGAAGCATCAGCACCAGACCTGTCAGCATCATAAACCAGGACAGGATGTCCGAGATGAAGCCAACCACATCATGGGCCTTCAGGGTCTCATATCCCTTGATGGCCAGTCCGGTATAGAGATGAATCAGGCCGAAGAGCATGCACCAGATCAGAAGCCGCATGGGATCCTTCAGCGGCTCAAACCAGAGAGGCTTTAATATGGCGTCTCCCTGATAGCCGAAGAAGGTCGAAGCCACGGTATCTATGGCGTTTCCGAAGAATCCGCCGTACATAAAGCCCCAGAAGGTCGTTGACAGGCCGCACATGAAGAAGAGCTGCAGCATCCGCCTGAGTCCTTCCTCCAGGCGCCTGTGGCGGAGGAGGATGAGACCGGTCCCCAGAGAGACCAGGATCCCGTATCCGGCATCAGACAACATCATTCCGAAGAAAATCACATAGAAGAAGGTCATGATTTTCGTCGGATCAAATCTGCCGTGCGTCGGCAGTCCGTAGGAAGCCAAAATGGGTTCAACGGGCCTGGCAATCCGGGGATTTTCGAGAACCGTGGGCTCCAGCTCGTCCTGGTTCCGCTCTTCCCTCTGCACAAGAGCTCCGTACTTCTCACTTAAGAGCCTGGCGAGCGGCTCGGCCGACTGGTCTGTCACCCAGCCCTGCAGAAAGAAGATATGCCGGGTCTGCGGGATCTTCCCCAGGAGCTCATACTTGAGCGCGCGGCTGCGATAGTAGTCCGCGCTGATGTAAAAGTCCCGGCGCAACGACCCGTAGGAGGCCATCTCCTTTTTGTTTTCTTCTATTTTCCTCTTCCGCCGCTCGATGGATTCCTCCAGGCTTTTGATCTTGTCCCCGGGGATCCGCCTGCAGCTGACCGCAGGACGGGCAAAACCCATCTGGCGCATATTTTCTGTCAGGACCTCGCTGATCGATTTGGCGGCGATCAGGCAGACGTAGGCCATCCGGTTCTCTCTGGCAAGAATATTGACATCGAGCGGAGCATCCGCCGGAAGATCCGCTGTCAACCCCGCGATCAGAGCCTCGTCGCTCTGGTCTTCAGGGAAGGTTCCGATAAAGACCTCCGTCTTCGCAGTTCCCCTGGTCGACATCGGAATATCCAGACTCATCCAGGGGGTCAGACCGCTGATCGTCGCCCGATCCTTGAGATTGGCCGCCCCAAGCTCATGAATCTCCTTCTCCAGGTCCACCAGCTTCTGGGCTTTGGTCAACAAGCCCGATGCCCGCGAGTCATGCGCCTGAAAATCACTGCGCGGGATCAGCTTTTTCTCGGAAAAGAGGGAGAGTCCGGCGTTTTTCTCCGGTGCGTACTCCTTGAGAAGCTTCAGCGCCATATCCAGGGTCTGCGCCGCCCGCTCAAAGTTATTGCGGGCCGCCTGGGTATCCATGCGCTCTAAATCGACGTCCTCAATCTGTTCCTCATGGAGCTCCATCAGCCCCATGTCCTGCAGCTGCTCGAGAATGGCTTTCCTGTGTTTCTTCGCGGCGGCGATGCTGATCTTTTGCATCTTCACAATCGCCATGGAACATCCTCCTTACTTCAGCGCCAGTCCGATCACGGCGTCGATCGCCGCTCTCCTCTGATCCTCCGGCAGTTTCCGGGTCTCTCCATCTGTCGAAGCAGGATGCTCCGCCGCAGCGGTCAGGGCATCGGCCGCTTTTTTGGCTTCCTTCCGATCAGAGTCAGCCTTCGCAAGCGCTTCCTCTTTCGCTCTGGCCGCGTCTTCCTCCGCCTGGCGGCGAATCTGCGCCGCCTGACGCCTGGCGGAGGCGACGATCTCATCGGCTTTGGCCTCCGCCTCTTTCACCTTGACAATCGCGTCTTCGATCATCCTCTCACCTCTTTCTATTCCCGCGTCAGCGGTTGATTGAAGAGAACATCTCTCCCGAAAATTCCACGAGATTTATTATATTCTACCTTATCCGTCCTCCGCAACGGAAATCACTGTGAAGCCAGCCGGATCAGAAAGCGAATCCTCCCCTTGTCCCCGGTCACCCGGTATGGGATCTCATAGTTGGACAGGATGTTTCGGACAATATACAGACCTAGTCCGTTCCCCCTCTCGCTGTTCAGGTCAAAACCGCCGTCAAAAAGCTGATTGGGATCCGCCTCTGTCTCCTCATCAATCGTATTTTCCACATAGAGCCAGTTGTCTTCCGCTCCGATATGAATCTCTCCCTTCTCATTCGCGTACTTGACGGCATTGCTGATCAGATTCGACAGGACCATCTTGAGCGCCCGCCTTCCGATATACATGGTCTCATCGCCCAGCTCCTCGCTCACGCTGATATGCCTCTGAGCCGCCAGCAGCCTGTACTGATCCAGAAGCGGTTGTAAAATATCTCTGACCAAAACCTCCTCCTCATCATTTTTGAGCTGGTCAAGGGATGAGACGGACAGCATCTGGGAGATATTTCTGGTCAGCTGATCCACAATCGCAAGGCAGCTGCCGATGTACTTGTCCCGGTCCTTGTACTTTCCGACATTGTATTGCATATTTTCCAGGATGATCTTCAAGCTGGCCAGAGGTGTTTTCATCTCATGGGAGGCTCCCCGGAAGAAATCATATTTCAGCTTCTCCAGCCGCAGAACCTCCTGATTCTTTTGTTCCAGGTGCTCCATGGAATTTAAAAGGGTCTCATACAATTCATTGATCTGTCCCTTCAGTTGCCCCACTTCATTGGTCGAATCCACTTTCAGGCTGGCGTCCTTGTCCAGCTTCATCATCTGATCTGTGACGTCCTTGATTTCCTGGATACTCTTTGTGATCGACCTGGCATAGATCAGGGAAATGACGACAGAGAGAAGAAAAGACAGGATCAGGGAATATGGCAGAAATTTCAGGCTCAGCTCTTTGGCATCTCTTTGCATATCCGCAGTCGAGACGAACTGAACCCTTATCTTTCTCCCCGTGTTTAATTGGATCTCTCTCTCCTCAATGACCAGAGAGTTGCTGCTGCTCTTTAAGTCGGCTCCCACCTCCTCTTCGATCCTGATCCCGTCATCAGCTCCCTGCTCTTTGACAAAGGCCTTGATCTGGCTGGTCTTGGAGTAGAAATCCAGGGACTGCTCGACGAAATTCAGATCTCTCCCCTGAATATTGCTGGCAATTTCATCCGCCTTGGCAGACACTTCCTGCTTTCTGGTCTCCAGATAGGTCTTGGGAAAGACGAAAAAAATCAGCAGATGCATCAGAACAATGAGAATGCTCAGGATCGCAAAGGTCTGCAGGAACATCTTGGGAAATATTTTCAGATTCTTCATTGTCTCTCCAGCTTATAGCCCACATTCCGAACGGTGATAATGCAGTCCAGTCCCAGTTTCTTCCGCAGTTCCTTAATGTAGACATCAATGACCCGGTCAAAGGGGATTTCCTCTGTCTCCTTCCACACCCCGTCCAGAATCTGCGCCCTTGTCAGGGCGCAGCCCTCATGTTCCAGCAGAAATTTTAGAATCTCCACTTCCTTAGCGTTCACATCGACCTTTTCCCCGTCCACTCTGGCTGAATAGCTGCTGAAGTTCACCTCCGTTCCCCTGTAGGCAAATCGATCTGTCAGCCCGAAGTGCCGTTCTATCAGAGAGTCAATGCGGGCCTTCAGCACAGGCAGAGAAAAGGGTTTTTCAATATAGCCGTCCGCCAGACTGGTAAATGCTTCTATCTTATACTCCTCATCACTGAAGGCCGTTAAGATCAGTACCGGCAGCCTGCTCTTTCTTCGAATCTCCTTGAGTACGTCCAAGCCGTTGATATGCGGAATCTGTATATCCAGGATTACCAGGTCGATATCATCAGAATAAAACCTGGCAAGCGCCTCTCTCCCGTCCCCCGCCTCGACCATCTCATAACCGGATTCGGACAGGTATTCGCAGACGCCCTCCCGGATCATCTGGTCATCCTCAACAACAAGTATTTTCATAGGCTCTCCCCTTCCTGCGCAAGCGTCCCCGGCCCCCGTCGGCATATCCTCGAATTTGCCGTCAAAGCCTATTTTACCGACCACATCCGGCGATGTCTATGAAGGCACGCAAAACAGCCGGGCATTCGCGCTGCTTCCCCGCCAGGCGGCCGCTCTGAAGGAAAGGAACCCTCATTCGCAGAGAAGACGCTCCAGATTACTGTCATTCCATGTCGTGAATAATGGATAAAGAGAGCCGACCGTCATAGGACACATTCACTCCAAATACGCGCATGCATCTTATGACAATCAGCTCTCGCTTCATTCTTGGATCCGCTCTTATGATTCCTGTCCCCTATGAATGGATCATTCCCCGATCCCATCAACAGGTATGACGGCAGAGCAATCCGAAAGTTCTTTCCCGACCCAGCCGGGCTTCACTGCTTTGCGTGATCTCTTACTTGGTATCTGTCAGCAGTTCCTTGGGACTTCTCTTTAAAATCGCAAACGAGGATATGAGGACGGAAACGATCAAAATCAGCGACATAAACAGTACCACATAGATCAGAGCATTGGGACCGACGATCACATCCAGGCTGGTCAGGGTCTTATTGAAGCCGTCCACTTCCGCGCCGCCGCCCAGACCGGTCGATGCCGACTGCTTGGCTATCTGATCCGCGATATTCCCCGTAACTCTCTGGAGGATGCGGTTTCCGAGCGCTTTCCCCACATGTCCGGCCAGGAAGTAAGCCCCGATGTAGGCCGGAATCGCGATGAACAAAAGTTCCATCATAAACTGCCCCAGAATTCTCATCTTGGAAAAGCCCAGTGACAGGAGAACCGCGATTTCTTTCTTTCTGGCATTCATCCAGAGGAGCAGAAGCAGAGATACGACAAGACCGGCAAAGACTAAGGATCCTGTCAGCAACTGGTTGGCAATTGCGTATACGCCGGAAATAGACTTCTGCAGAACCGGATAATTGGACGAGCTCTTGATCAGGTTATAGGCCTTCCAGTTGATATCCAGAGAGCCCAGATCCTTGATCACCTGATCCAGGTTCTTATTCCCCTTCACGAAGAAGGTCGCGTCCTGATAGGTGGCGGTGTCTTCCGTATTGCCATAGACCTTCGCCGCCGTGTCCAGATCTGTAATCAGCGTGTTCTCATAGAGCTCCTGGGCTGCGCTCACGCCGCCCTTGTTGTGTCCGTCAAACAGGCCCTTGATTTCCACTTCCACCGTCTCATTGGCGCTCTTCTCATTATCCGCATCAAAGAGATTGGACTTGATCTTTAACTTATCCCCCACTTTCAGATTGTTCTTGGCTGCCAGATCCTTATGCATCAGGATTTTATTCTTATCCGTCCCGGTCAGGTGCTGTCCCTCAACCAGCTGATATGCCCCGGATACGAATTTCGTCTCCTTGGATGAATCGTTGACTCCGGTCAGCATAACGGTTCTCTTGAAATTCTTTGCGCGCTCTTCAGACTGGGAGGCCAGCGTCTCCTTGGTCTCAATGATATCATAGCCATCCAGATCGGCCACGCTGTTGATTCTCTTCACATAGCCGTCAATATCCTTGGACTCAGCTATTTTCTTGATATCCTGTCCTCTTACATTTCCTCCTCCCCGCGGTGTTCCCTGGTTGACCCGCCGGTTAATCTCCATGGAGAAACTATTGGTAATCGTCCCAAAGGTCTCCGCCGAGGCCCGGTTGGTCGCATCCCTGATCGACAGGCTGATCAGACTGAGGACAGACATGGACAAAATCACCAGAAGTATGATGAAGGATTTCAGACTCTTTCTTGTGACATAGGCAAATGCGTTTCTGATCATTGTCGCCCTCCTAGATATATTTCACCTGCTTGATCTTCTTATTGCTCAATTCCAGAATTGTATCTGCCGCGCCGGCGACTTCCTTGCTGTGTGTCACCACGATGACGCACTTATTCCTCTCTTTGGCCAGTTTCTTTAAAATTCCTATGATTTCTCCGGCGGTAGACTCATCCAGATTTCCTGTCGGCTCATCCGCTAGAATAACCGGCGCTTCTGACACCAGGGCTCTGGCAATTGCGACTCTCTGCTGCTGGCCTCCGGAGAGCTTCATGACATTTCTTTTGATCTGGCTTTTATCCAGCCCAAGCTCCAGCAGAATTTCCTCAGAGGCCTTGCTGTTGACCAGCCTCACATTCTCCAGAGGGGAGAGATAATCGATCAGGTTGTAGTTCTGAAAGACAAGCGATATATGATTTCTCCTGTGCCTGCTGTATCCCTCTTTCTCAATATTCTCATTCTTAAACAGAATCTCTCCCCGATCAGGACGATCCAGTCCTGCCAAAAGAGAGAGCAGGGTTGACTTTCCCGCGCCGGATTTCCCGATGATCGCATAGAAATTCCCACACTCAAAGCCCTGGTTGATGGATGAGAGAATCCGCTCTCTGGAGCCGGAATAGCTGTAAGTTACATTCTTCATTTCTAAGATACTCATACTGGCCTCCTAACTGATTTGGGATAAAATCTCTTTTGGCTTTTTGATCAGAATCATTGCGGATGCAATGATCACTGATACCGCGATAACGGCAGCCAAAACGCCATAGCTCTGTACAAACACCAGCAACTGACTGACTCCGCCCGCACCGGTCGGTAAGTTTGTCATAAGAGATGCTGTCTGATCCGCCCCCAGCAATCCCCCTGCAATTTGCCTGACTGCCAGACTCCCGACCACAAAAGCGGCCAGGCTGGTCGGAATGGATATCAGGATCAGCTCCACAAGAAACTGGCCCACGATTTTGACCTTGCCGACTCCAATCGACAGGAGGATTCCAATCTCATAGATTCGCTCTCTCAGCCAAAGGATCAGAATCAGGGAGAGTACAACCACGCCGCCAGCCATAATCGCGCAGGTCATCATCCCGATCATGTGCCTGACGCCGCCGATCGCCTCTATAGCCTCCTGAAAGGCGCTTGTATTCTTGTCAACACGATATTGGGACCAATCCGCGGGGAGCTCCTGAATCTTCCTGATCGCCTCATCCATCTTCTCAGGTCCCGCGCAGGACAAAGTGATCTTACTGGCAATCCACTGATTCTCCGACAGGCCAAGCCCCTTCTGGCTTGACGCATAGTCTGCGAACATCATATTCTCACTCAGATCCGATGACAGCCCCGTGTACCTCTCCTGCTTCTTCCCGGAAAAAATGCCTACAATTTTGTAGGTGCGCTCCTCAAGTTTGCGATCTGCATTCCTGGAGTCAATGTATTCCAGACGAATTTCATCATTTACTTTCAGCTTGTTTTTCCTGGCGAACTCCTCGTGGACGAGAAGAGCGTCCGAATCACCTCTCTGAATCCCTCTTCCTTCTTTCAGACTGAATGTCCCGCTGCTGAAGAGGACGTTTTTATCTGTTTCACCGCCGGCCTCAATCGAGACCAGATTTTTGAATCCGTCCGTCAGATCGTCTCTCGTAATCGCCTGCTCCCCCTCGACCGCTTTTGCATTGGTCAGTCTTGCCGGCCCCTCATACTGAGGAGACGACTGGGTAATCTCTTTGATCTGATCTGTCTGCGCGAACGGACTGATCTCAAAATATCCGTCCGCATCCCTCTTCGTGATCGAAAGGGATGAATTTGAAGACTGGTATAAGGTCTGCTCCAGATTTTCACTGGTCCGCATAATGCTTAAGCATATATACAGACAGGAGAGAACCAATGTCAGTATGACAAAAACAATCAATGTTCGGGTCTTTTTTCGCAAGACATATGCGATGGCATTTTTGATCACTGCTGCCCCCACTCCTTTCCTTCTCGCCCCCTGCAGGTAAGGCGTCTGTTTTCCCGCCGCTTTTGTTCACAAACCATATGCTATCGATCCTATATGAAACGTTTATGAAATCGAATGCAAAAAATAGAATTTCTGCTTTGCTCGTATTTGATTCCAGACGAAAAAGAGAGCGGCTTGGGGAAGCCGCTCTCAGGAGAAGGTATTTTACTATGGGGGTAGTAAAAAATGTAAAAATGTATTGGGGTTTTACAAGACTTATCCTACCTCATCTTGGGCAATGAGTCTCAACAAATTTGCCAATTATATAACCTGTTTTTTGTCTATTATTTACAATTTCAGAAGAAATCTTCCACCGCCTCCCCCGATCGGCCGGTCTATGTCCGGCGTCAGCCCCAATATGGCAGAACCGCCTGATACTCTCCCCGCCGATTCCAAAGAGGCTTCTCTTCGGCAGAACCGGAGAAATATCCCTCTGCCCCTTTCCATCTGTGCTACACTTGTATGAGAAGACAGAAAGGAGACCAGACCATGAAACATGTCGCCACAAAAGCAATCTGGATCGGACTTTTCATCATTTTCATCCTCCTGGGAGCAGCTGTCGTCATCATCGGCATGCGCATGAAGGCCTCTCCCTATAACTCTTACCCCAAGACAGAGGCCCGCATCCTCAAGGTGGAGAACTACCAGAGGCGAAGCGATGGCTCAGACACGAAGTATGGAAGCACACTGCAAGTGGAATACACGGTCAATGGCAAGCAGGTACAGGCCTGGGTGACCTTTGACAGGGACACCAGCCTCCAGGTGGGCGAGACCCTTACCGTCGCCTACAACCCGGATCATCCGAGCGACTGCCACGCCATGGATGGCAAACCCGATATCACCAGGATTCTGGCTCTTATCGCAGGAATTGCCCTCGTCATATGGATATGCAAGAGAACTCTGACCTCCCGCCGCTAACCCGCGCTTCACAGCTCATCCGCCTTTGATCCCCCTGTCTGCCGACCAGTCGCAGGAGGCGCTGCAACTCACATCTCCTCCACCGTCACGCCGCCTTCCGCCGGCTGGCTGTAGTGTTTTGCAAAGAGCGCCTCGAATTCCTCCCGGTGAATCTTCTCCTGCTTGATCAGCAGGTCCGCACACTGGTGAAGGACATCCATATTGGCTGTCAGAATCTCCCTGGCCTTATCATAGGCTGAGGAGATAATTTTGTGCACTTCCGCATCAATCCCCGCCTGCGTAGACTCCGCATAAGACTTTGCATGAGCCAGATCCCTGCCGATGAAGACCTCATCATCATCATCGCCATATGCGATGGGCCCGATTTTGGAGGAGAATCCATACTTGGTTACCATCTCCCTTGCTGTGCGGGTCGCCTGCTTAATGTCAGCAGAAGCCCCCGTCGTCACATCATCGAAAATCAATTCCTCTGCGACACGACCGCCGAAAGCAACCACGATATCCTGGAACATCCTCCCCCTGGTGACAAACATATTGTCCTTCTCCGGCAGCGGCATGGTGTAGCCTGCCGCTGAAGCGCCTGTAGGTATAATGGAGACCGAATAGACCGGCCCTACATCAGGCAGAACATGAAAGAGGATGGCATGTCCCGACTCGTGATAAGCCGTAATTTTTTTCTCCTGCTCGGAAATGATCCGGCTCTTCTTCTCTGTCCCGATTCCGACCTTGACAAAGGAGGAGCGGATATCCTCCATCCTGACATAAGCCCGTCCCTCTCTGGCCGCGGCGATGGCGGATTCATTCATCAAATTCTCCAGATCCGCACCTGTAAAGCCAACCGTCGTCCGCGCCACTGTCGCGAGATCCACATCTTCTGCCAAGGGCTTATTTCTGGTGTGGACACGGAGGATCTCCTCTCTTCCCTTCACATCAGGCCTGCCGACAAAGACCGACCGGTCAAAACGCCCGGGCCGCATAATGGCAGGATCCAGGATATCTACCCGGTTGGTCGCCGCCATAACAATGATGCCCTCATTGACCCCGAAGCCGTCCATTTCTACCAGCATCTGATTCAGGGTCTGCTCCCGCTCATCATGGCCTCCGCCCAGACCGGCTCCGCGGCGCCTCGCCACAGCGTCAATCTCATCGATAAAAACAATGCAGGGGGCATTTTTCTTAGCCTCCGCAAAGAGGTCTCTGACGCGGGAAGCGCCGACCCCGACGAACATCTCCACGAAATCAGAACCCGAGATTGAGAAGAAGGGAACCCCTGCTTCCCCCGCCACTGCCTTGGCCAGCAGGGTCTTACCCGTTCCCGGAGGGCCTACCAGGATCACGCCCTTTGGAATACGAGCCCCTACCTGAGTGAACTTCCCCGGATCGGAGAGAAAATCAACCAGTTCTCCCAGACTCTCCTTTTCCTCCTGAAGACCGGCCACATCCTCAAATGTTATATTCGTGTCTTCCTTTCTGGCCATCCTGGCCCGGCTCTTGCCGAAGTCCATCATCTGACCGTTGACGCCGTTCTGGGCCCGGTTCTGCATATTCATGACCAGGAGGAATAAGGCGATCATAATGACCCCCACGATCACAGACGGAAGGATGACCATAAGCCATTGATTGTCTCTCACGTCCTTGAGTGTGTAATTGTCAAATCCCGCCGTCCGAAGGGTATTTTCAAGGGTCTTCACATCCGACACGGCCAGCTTGTATTCCTGTCCGTCCGCCAATTCGACATCGGCGCTCCCCGTGGGGACCTGCGCGTTCTGGTGGATCACCACGCTCTTAACCTGTCCTGCCTGCAGCGCGCTCTGCAGCTGGCTGTCGCTCATGGCCTTGCCGAGCCTGGGCGCGTTGAAATACCAGACGATTATCAGGCCAAGCAATATCAGCAGATAGATGGCCGCTCCCCGTCTGCGCCTGTTCTCGTTATCCAAAATTACTCCTCTCCTGCGCCTGGCGCGATACGTGCGCAGAAAGCGGCCGGCTTATCCCACAGGACAATATCCGGTCGCTTTCATCGCTTCTCTTTGGTTCAGCCATTCAGTTCAACAACCCCGATATAGGGGAGGTTGCGGTATTTCTGATCGTAGTCCAGGCCGTAACCCACAACGAATTCATCCGGAATGGAAAATCCGGTGTAATCGACCTCCACCGGAACCTCGCGGCGGTCGGGCTTGTCCAGAAGGCAGCAGGTGTGCACGCTTTTGGCCCCCTTATCCCGAAACCAGTTGAGCAGGAACTGGAAGGTATTGCCGGAATCGATGATGTCCTCAACAATCAGCACATTCTGACCGGAAGGATCTAAATCCAAGCCCTTCTTAATGACGACATTGCCGGAGGAGACGGTGCCTGCTCCATAGCTTGAGGTCGACATGAAGTCCATGGTCACAGGAACTGTTATGCGCTTTGCCAGTTCACAGGCGAAAAAGGAAGCCCCCTTCAGGATGCAGACCAGGAAAATTTCCCTGCCCTGAAAATCTTTGCTGATCTGCGCGCCCAGCTCCCTGATCCTCGCATCGAGCTCATCCTCGGAAAGCATCACTCTGATCTTCTCACTCATCTTTCACTCTCCTAATCTCCAAGACTCTTTTCGTGTTCTGATTCGCCTGATAAAACTGACTCTGCCTGTATCCGATGATCCAGACAATCTCAGATCCATCCGCTAAAAGAGGGCAGGAGGCCCTGAGTCCCGCGGGGATCTTTCGATTGATCATAAATCGCTTCAAGCTCTGTCTGTGGCCGGCCGCATCGATACAGACGCGATCATGCGGCTCTCTGAAGCGAATCTGAAGAGCAGTCCTGATTTTATCATAATCAAATGCCTTCGTATAGGGCGCCAGCCGACCTTGCTCCTTTCCCCCACCCTCAATCAGACGGTAATGATAGCGGTCTTCCCCCAGCGCGATCAGCCCCGCGTCACCGATTTCAAGATCTGTGGGAATGCGGTCCTGACGGATCTTCGCCCTGTTAGCTGTCTCAAGCCCGGGGCCTGTCTCCGGTCCGGGGCCTGTCTCCGGTCCGGAGTCTGTCTCCTCTTCTCCAGACAATCTCGAAAAGAACTGAAGACTCTTATAGCCCCGAATGACGAGCAGGCCATAGGGCAAATCCAGCCGCCGTCCCGCCTGGCCGCGCAAAAGGTCGAGCAGGGCCTGCACATGCGCGCAGCCAAGGTCTTTAGCCTCTCCGGCCGCCGTCTCTAGGGCAAGACGCAGAATCTCCCTCTGCAAAAAGGGGTCTTCCCTCTTCAGGTCAAGAGAGAGAATCCAGCTCGCGGGGCGTGGCAGAAGGCGCTCTGTCAAATCTCCCCTCTCCTGTCCTCCCGGCAGAAGATACCGGTCCAGGGCTCTCTTTGCCTGCCTTCGGATATAACCTGACGCCTCTCTCGCGATTCCCGCCGTGCGCGCCATATGCTCCAGGGCTCTTTGGTTCTCTCCCAAAAGGGGAGGCAGGACCTGATGACGGATCCGATTGCGGCTGTAGGTATCCTCCTCGTTGCTTCGATCTCTTCTCCATTCCTGGCCCAGGTCACGCAGCCAGTCTTCAATCTCTCTTCTGGACGCGGTCAGAAGGGGGCGGACGATCCTGCCCCTTTTGGGGGGGATTGCCGCCAATCCCTCCAGACCGGTCCCCCTGACCAGATGAAAGAGAAGGGTCTCCGCCGCGTCATTCAAATTGTGGGCCAGGACGATTTTTGCCCCGTCCCATCGGTCCGCCGCCTCTTCCAGGACCTGATAGCGAAGTATGCGGGCCGCCTCTTCTTCAGACCGACCTTCCGCCTCCGCGAGAGCCCGCACATCCACCGGTACGACCTGACAGGGCAGGCCGTGCTCCCGGCACAGCTTCCTGACCCAGGCGGCATCCTCCAGGCTCTCCCTCCCCCGAAGGCCGTGTTCTACATGTAAGACCCGCAGGAGCAGATCGTACTTTCGCCTCCAGATCAGAGCCAGCCGCAGAAGGGCAACCGAATCCGCCCCGCCGGAGACCGCCAGAAGAAGACGGTCTTTGGGCGCAAGCATCTCTTCTCCCGCCGCATACGACCAGATCCTCTCCGCAAAATCGTCCACCGCCTCGCCTTCCTCTCTCTTCTCCTGTCGGCCCGCGCTCCCGGCAACAGGCTTTCAATCGCTCCGACGGATCCCCCACTCGCCTGCGGGCCGCCGACCGCGTCTGCTATCCTCTGACAAGAAAAAACCCGACAAGCCAATGTCGAGTCCTCCTGTCCTTATTTCTTCTCGCGGAAGATGATCTCATTGGGATGAACCATCCCCAGCTTGCTCTGGGCCTCATGCTCCGCATAAGCGTCTGTCATCGTGTAGTTCACCTGGTTCTCAAGCTCTTTGGCCCTCTCCTCCTGCTGCTGCAGCTCCTTCTGGTAGACGGCAACCTTCTCCTTGTAGCTCCTCTGTTTCTGGTAGAGACGGGTCAGCTGGACCAACATCGTCACAGCAAAGATCACTGTCAGCAGAGCAAAAACTGCCCGCCGACGCCGCCTGGTTTTGTTGGCCTGTGGCCTTTCCTGCCTTTTGATTGGTCTAATCTCTTCGCTCATGAATTTCTTTCCTGGTCTGATCCCCTGCTGACAGCTCGCAGATTAAGCTCTCTCTGAATACAACTATGATAGGAGCACGAGCCGGATTTGGCAAGTCAGAGGTACTCAAAGAGCTCCTTGGCCTCTTCCTTCTTCGTCGTATCCTGTATCTCCAGAACACGAACCTTAACCGTGCGATTCCCGAAGGCAATCTCTATGATATCTCTCACCGAGACCTTGGCAGAGGCCTTGGCCGGCCGGCCGTTCACAAGCACGCGACCGGCGTCGCAGGCCTCGTTGGCCACGGTTCTGCGCTTGATCAGTCTTGAAACCTTGAGGAACTTGTCCAGCCTCATATCCCGCTCCTTTTAAAATGCCGTCCCTTTGAACTCCTATCCGACAAAATGAGACTGGCCGCGGGCATCCTTAAGCCACGGTCACCCCTCAATCATGAATAAGAAAAACCGATCTCCATATTTCGCACCTGCATATCCATGCACTTACGCTATATGGCGATCGGCTCTCTGTCTTCTGCAATTTCTTACAAATCGCTCAATTTCGAAGAATTACTTGTTTACAGCATCCTTCAGTGCCTTGCCGGCTTTGAACTTAGGCGCCTTAGAAGCAGCAATCTTCATGGTCTTGCCGGTCTGGGGGTTGCGTCCGGTTCTTGCGGATCTCTCGGAAACCTCAAAGGTGCCGAAGCCGACAAGCTGGATCTTCTCGCCCTTCTTAAGGCTCTTAGATACAACGTCGGTGAATGCCTTCAGCGCTGCCTCTGCATCCTTCTTGGACAAATCAGCCTGCTCCGCAATTGCTGCAACTAACTCAGTCTTGTTCATTTCTATTCCTCCTATATTAACAGTTCCGATTCTCCTTGGGTTCTCCCCCGAATCGTATAAACCCTTTATAATGGATTTTATTTTGCTTGTCAAGAAAAAGCCCCGTCTTGCGGGCTTTCCCCGAGATTTAAGAGAATTTCCCTGCTTTTCTTTCTCAGATAGTCCGCCTGATTGTGCTCCGGTTCCTCTAAGACATCCTCTAAAAGGGCGGACAGGACTTCTCCCACCAGCCTTCCCTGGGGCAGTCCCATCTCAAGAAGGTCCCTCCCCGAAATGGCCAGGTCTCCCACGGACAAGGCCTCCTTTTTTTGCAGAATCTGCTCCCGCAGGCGCTCGAAATCGTCAATCTCCCCTAGTTTCTCCTCACGCTTGTAATCACTCTGGGCCAGCATGTCCGCCCGCTTCAAGGCAAAGAGCCGGGGAAAGGCCTGCGCCCCCACCCGAACCATAGCCCGGCGGACGGACCGCAGATCAACCCCGGGACGCTCATCATGATAGCGCACCAGCTGTACTACCCGATCCGTGGTATCCTTGTCAAAGCGCAGACGCCTGAGAATTTCCCCGGCCATCCTGGCCCCCTCTTTTGGATGCCCCTTGAAGTGGTCAACGCCCTTTTCATCCGTCGTTCTGCAGACCGGCTTGGCGATATCATGAAGGAGGGCCGCCAGGCGCAGGACAGGATCCCTGGGCACCCCCTGCATGACAAGCAGGGTATGGTGGCCCACATCGGTAAAGTGGTGGGGGGTATTCTGCGGCGTCCTCATACAGGCGTCGAACTCCGGGAGGAAAACTGCTGTGAGCCCCAGCTCATAAGCCATCTCAAGGCAGGCCGGATGAGGGGAACAGATGGTCTTCATCAGTTCCACCCGAATGCGCTCCGCAGAGACCTTCTTTAAGTTCTCAGCCAGGTCCCGGATGGCTGACGCTGTGTCCGTGTCCAGCCCGAAGCCCAGCTGGGCCGCAAAGCGGACCGCCCTGAGCATACGAAGCGCGTCCTCGGTAAATCTCTGATGGGGATCCCCCACGCAGCGGACCAGCTTTCGCTTTAGATCGCCGATCCCGTCAAATTCGTCCACCAGGCCGCGATCGGGATGGTAGGCCATGGCGTTGATTGTAAAGTCACGGCGCTTCAGATCCTCCGTGAGACTGGGCGTATAGCGGACCGTCCTGGGATGACGTCCGTCCAGATACTCCCCGTCGACGCGGTAGGTCGTCAGTTCATAGCCGATATGATCCAGCATGACGGTCACAGTCCCGTGCTGAATTCCCGTATCAATCGTATGGGAAAAGAGGGCCTTGATCTCCCGGGGCCTGGCCGAGCTGGTAATATCCCAATCGTCCGGAATGCGCCCGAGGACAGAGTCCCGGACGCATCCACCGACGGCATAGGCCTCATGGCCGGCCGCCTCCAGAGTATGAATGATCTGCCGCACAGGGGCCGGCAGATCAATTGACAGCTTCTGACCTCTTCCCATCAATATGCCTTACCCCAGTAGACCAGCTTGTGCGCGGGTTTCCCACAGCAGACGCATTTGTCATCAATGGTATCCTCGTCAAATGGCATGCAGCGGCTGGTCGCTGTCGTATCCTCCTTGATCCTGTCCTCACAGGCCTCGTCTCCGCACCACATACCGCGGATGAATCCCGGCCTGTTTGCAACAGCGTCCTTGAATTCCTCATAAGTGTGCGCATCTGCAATATGGCTGTTCAGGAAGTCCTTTGCCCTTGCAAGCATATCCTCCTGCTCCTGCTCGAGAATCTGTCCCGCCCTCTCTGTGAGCTCATGCATGGGCACAAAGACCTTCTTGCGGTTGTCACGGCGAACCATGACTACCTGTTCCTTTTCAATATCCTTGGGTCCGACCTCAATGCGAAGGGGGATTCCCCTCATCTCCGCCTCGGCAAACTTCCAGCCGGGGCTCTTGTCAGAGTCGTCCAGCTTGACGGAGAATCCGGCCTTCTGCAGTTGCTGACGCAGTTCTTCGGCCTTCTCGAGAACTCCCTCCTTCTGCTGCATGACAGGCGCAATGACAATCTGGACGGGGGCGATACGGGGAGGAAGCACCAGGCCGGAGTCGTCCCCATGCACCATGATAATGGCCCCGATCAGGCGGGTAGATACCCCCCAGGAGGTCTGATGCACATACTGCAGCTGATTATTCTTATCCGTGTACTGAATCCCGTAAGCTCTTGCGAATCCGTCCCCGAAGTTGTGGGAGGTTCCTGACTGGAGAGCTTTGCCATCATGCATCAAAGTCTCAATGGTGTATGTCGCCTCTGCTCCGGCGAACTTCTCCTTATCGGTCTTGCGCCCCTTAATCACGGGAATCGCCAGATATTTCTCGCAGAAATCCGCATAGACATTCAGCATCTGAATGGTTCTTGCCTCGGCTTCTTCCGCAGTCGCATGCGCGGTATGACCTTCCTGCCAGAGGAACTCGGAAGAGCGGAGGAAGGGACGGGTAGTCTTCTCCCAGCGGACAACAGAGCACCACTGGTTGTAGACCTTTGGCAGGTCCCGATAGGACTGGACAATGGTGGAATAGAGATCGCAGAAGAGGGTCTCTGAGGTCGGCCGGATAGCCAGTCGCTCCTGCAGGGGCTGGATGCCGCCCTGGGTCACCCAGGCCACCTCCGGGGCGAAGCCCTCGACATGCTCCGCCTCTTTTTTCAGGAGACTCTCCGGCATCAGCAGGGGCATGTAGACGTTTTCCACCCCTGTCTCCTTGAACATCGCGTCCATATTCTTCTGGATATTCTCCCAGATGGCATAGCCGAGGGGCTTATAGATCATAAATCCCTTGAGAGAGGAGTACTGCATCAGCTCCGCCTTCTTCACCACATCGGTATACCACTGGGCGAAATCCTCACTTCTGGGTGTAATCTCCTCGACAAACTTCTTATCCTTAGCCATGATATCTCCTCACACGCCCCTCTCCTTCGCCTTCGACTGGCACACAGCGGCCAGCTCCCCGGCAATCCTCGCGGGCATTCACTGCCCTATTCTAGAAAATGCTCTATTTTCTGTCAATCTGAGCCGTCATATTCAGGTAGTGTCCATGCCCGAAGCCCTCATAGAGCCGGATGAAATGATCCTGATAATCGCTTCCCGGCCTGCCGTCGGGCTCGCGCTTCTGATCGGAGAGGAAGACCTGAAAGACGGCGCAGTTATTGACATCGATCTTCCAGAAGTCCTTTCGCTCCACATGGCCGACATAGGCCAAAAGAGCGTGCAGGGCCGCCCCGTGCGAGACGACGAAAATTGTGGGCCCTGTCTTACGATCCTGACACCTTCTGTCTTTCCTAATATGACATTCTCCGACATCTTCTTGTACAGGCTCTTCGCAATCGCTTACCACAGCCCTCCTATTTGCACACAGAACATACTGATCTCTCAAGTCCTCCACGAAGTCCGCGATGCGGTCGAAGAGATCCTCGTAGCTCTCCGCTCCGTCCGGCGGCTCATAGTCGACGACCGTGCGAAAGAAAGATTCATAGAAGCCCTGGGCCAGCTCCTCATTTGGTTTGCCCTCCGCCTCTCCGAAGCACATCTCAATGATCCGGTCATCCGGCTCCTGAAGGTCTCTGGGCCTGCCGGAGACAATCTCCGCCGTCTCCCTGGCCCGATCTAGAGGGCTTACAATCACGCGGTCCGGGACGATTTTCTCCTTTTTGAGGAATTTCGCCGCCTCCCTGGCCTGCTGCCTTCCCTTTTCATTGAGTCTGGTATCGGTCCTGCCCTGCATGCGGTGCAGGACGTTCATATCGGTCTGTCCGTGCCGAATGATATATAAGTTCATGTTCTCCTCATTTCCTGGCAAGCCATGGCGCCTGCAAAGCCACTGTCAGGCCGGCTCTGATCTCATGACAGGTCGATATCAGATTCCATCCGATCCTTCTTCGAGACAGTTTTTAAATCGGCCGAAGGCTGTCCCCCTCGGCAAAATCTCATAGGAGATCCGCTCTCCCGTCCCTGGATGGGGAAAGGACAGCTGACAGGCACAGAGGGCCAGGGGCTGGCCGTTGGGATCGGCCCCGTACCTGGCGTCTCCCAGGATTGGACTGCCCAGACCTGACAACTGCAGGCGAATCTGCTGATGGCGTCCCGTCAGCAGGTGAACGCGAAGCAGGGCTAATGCCCGACCGTCTTTTGTCTTTGAATGGTCCAGGATCTGATATTCCAGGCGGGCTTTCCTGACTCCCTTGATCCCCGGCGCAAGTTGGCAAGTCTTCTTAGCTTCCCCAGTCCCCGGCGCAGGCAGGCGGGTCTTCTTCGCCCCCTTGTCCTTCGCCGCAGGCTGGTGGCCATTCTTGGTCCCCTTGTCCTCCGGCGCAAGCAGGCGGCCATTCTTGCCGCGGGAAGCTGGCAGCATGTCGTTCTCCAGGAAAATCCATTCTCCCTTCCGGTCGAGGAAACCCGCCTCCTGCCCGCAGTCGGACCCCTTCGGCAGTCCCTGTGTCAGCGCCAGATAGTACTTGTCGATCCTGCCTTTCGCCTGCGCCGCCTCCAGCTTCCCGGCAGCCCGCGGGTTCTTGGCGATCACCATAAGGCCCTCGACCGGCTGATCCAGGCGGCCAATCAAGCCGATATAGTCTGACTCTCCCCGGCTCTTGCGGTAGTTCTTCAATTCCGAGACCAGGTCTGCCTGCAGGGCAGAGGCTGTCTGTGTGGCAAATCCCGCCGGTTTATAGCAGACAAAGAGGTCTGCGTCCTCATATATAATTTCCGTCCGCATCATCCTTGTGTCTTCCCTTGATTTCCCCTGTCCCGCTTCCCCCAGTCGGGGTGCAGAATCTCTTCCATGTCAGCCGTCTCAAGATCCAGCTTCTTTCGTCTTTCGGCATCAATCGCAATCCACTCTGACAGAGTCCTTGGCCGGTAATCACTGAACATGCAAAAGGTGTTGATCATCCGGCAGGGCAGCTGGCGGACTGTGCCATCCCTGCCCCGCACCTCCATCTGCTGGCTCTGCCGCAGGAAATGGTGGACCAGGCGCTCATCCCTCGTGTCATGCACATGTCCATAGAGCATATAGACATTGGCTGATCCGTCCTTCCCCACATGATACTGCCCATTGTAGCAAAAGGTGGGATAGTGAGAGAGAATCACATGCCGCCCCTGATCCCGAATCTCTTTGTATGGAGCCGCCCAGACAAAACGAGACAGGTGTTTCTGATCCAGCTTCCGAAACCACTGGTCGTGATTCCCAATGACCAGGTGCAGGCGGCCAGGCAGCTGATCCAGGATTTCCATGGTCTCCTGCCCCTTCCCATAGGAGAAGTCCCCCAGGATATAGACCTCGTCCCTGGGGCCGACCGCCGCCTTCCACTGGCGGATCATACAGGCGTGCATCTGGTCCAGATCCTCAAAGGGCCTGCGGTCCATCGACGTCAGCAGGGCCTTATGGAAGAAATGACAGTCTGAGATATACAATTTCCTGGACATATCACTCCTTTCCGATCGGCCGATCCGCGTCTCTTCTCCTGATCTGTCCCCACTCGCCGGTCCGCGCCTCTGCCCCTCAGACGCGGAAGCGGTATCCCACGCCCCAGATCGTCTCGATATACTGTGGCTTGGAGGAGTCCATCTCGATTTTCTCCCGGATCCGCTTGATATGAACGGTCACTGTGGCGACCTCCCCATTGGAGCTCATGTTCCAGATCTCCCGGAAGAGCTCATCCTTGGAGAAGACATGGTTGGGATGCTCCGCCAGAAAGAGGAGCAGCTCATATTCCTTGGCGGTAAATGTCCTCTCCTCCCCGTTGATCCAGACCCGCCGGTCGGACTTGTCGATCTTGAGACCGCGGATCTCCAGGCAGTCATTCTTGATTGGGGACGCTCCCACCAGGCGGGAATAGCGGGCCAGATGCGCCTTGACCCTGGCCACCAGTTCCGAGGGGGAAAAGGGCTTTGTCACATAGTCATCGGCCCCCAGACCCAGACCCCGGATCTTATCGATATCGTCCTTACGGGCAGAGACCATGAGAATCGGCCTGTCCTTGACCTCGCGGATCTTCTGGCAGATCTCAAAGCCATCCGCGCCCGGCAGCATCAGGTCCAGAATAAAAATATCGTAGTCCCCTTCCAGGGCCTTTTTCAGCCCGGCAGCTCCGTCGGTCTCGATATCCACCGAGAACTCGCTCAGCTCCAGGTAATCCTTCTCCAGCTCCGCAATGGAGCGCTCATCTTCAATAATCAGTACTTTGCTCATCTGACTTCCTCTTCCTGATACTTGCGCAGAACGAAATAAATACAGGTTCCCTTGCCGGGAGTCGACCTGGCCCAGACCTTGCCCCCGTGATCCTCGATGATTTTCTTGACAACGGCCAGACCGATCCCGCTGCCTCCCGTATTGGAGTTGCGGGAGGAATCGGCCCGGAAGGTCCGGTCAAAGATATAGGGCAGGTCGGCCGCTGTGATGCCCTGTCCGTCATCAGACATCTCCACCTGGACGAAATCGCCTACATCTTTCACCAGCATGTTGATATGGCCATCGGCATGTCCCATGTACTTGACGGAGTTGCAGACAATATTGGAAATGACCCTCTGCAGCTGCTCCGGGTCAGCGATGACCTCTGTCTCCTCGGGCAACTGGTTGGCATAGCCCAGACGAATCTGCTGGTTGGACAGCTCCACGGTGAGCTCCCCGGCGCAGTCGTCGAAGTAGTCTCTGGCGCTCATGTGGCGGAAGTTATAAGGGATCCCGCTGGTGTCAATCTTGGTGTAGGTGGTCAGCTCATTGATCAGCTTGTCCATCTCCCCCGCCTTATTGTAGATGGTCCGAACATAGGCCTCCTGCTTCTCCGGCGTTCTCGCGATCCCGTCTAGGATCCCCTCCGCGTAGCCCTTGATGGCTGTGATCGGGGTCTTGAGATCGTGCGCGATATTGGAGATCAGAGCCAGCTGCTCCTTCTCGTTCTCTAATTTCTGTCTGGAGGAATCCTCCAGACGGGCGCGCATCTCCTCGAAGGCGCTGCCAAGCCGGGCAAACTCATCCCTCCCCTCCATCTCGATCTTGAAGTCCAGGTTGCCCTCCCGGATATTCTCGGCCGCCTCTGTCAATTTGCGGACCTGAGGAACCATGCCGGAGTAGATCCAGGCGGTCAGGAAAACGGCGGTCAAAATCAGGATGGCCAGCACTGCCAGGATATACTGAATAATCAGCCTCTTTGCCTCCGGCAGATCCCCGCTGGCGGAAGTCAGCAGATAGACGCTCCCCACGGAGCCGTTGATCGTGTAGAAATCAATCTGCCGGACGATCGTAGAGGCGTCTCCCTCCAGGTAGGTGAAATTATTGGCATCCCTGGCTCCCGTCCCAAAGGATGGCAGATGCTCCGGATCCAGATTGCTGTGCTCGGACAGACCATTGTAATAGACCTGATCCCGATAGCGAACCAGCAGACTGGTATAGCTCTTCTTCAGGTTCTCGTTCTCCTTCTGCAGATAATCTGTGTTCAGCAAAACGGACGGATCTGTCCTGGCCTGCTCCAGAATGGTCTCATAGGCCCTCCTGGAGTAGCGGTTCATGATCTGCATGGAATCTGTCACTAGTCCCTGGTCGGACCCCCGGCCCAGGAAGCGTACTCCATAGAGCAGAAGGATGGCCAAAAGAATGGGAACCACAATGACAATGGCGAAGGAAATTATCAGTCTCTTGCGAAAATTCATCCTCTCTCCCCGGCCCAACGGGCCTTTTATTGTCATGTGTTCCAAGTCAACGATGAAATACGCGGGAATACGCGCGTCGCGAGCATCCCACAGTCGTAATAAAAGCCGCAAGCAGAGCTTGCGGCTTTTATTATACTATATCCTGTGAACTCAGAGGGCCTTCTTGAGCACTTCCACCTTGTCTAAGGCCTCCCAGGGGAAGGCCACGTCGTTACGGCCGAAATGACCGTAGGCAGCCGTGGGGCGGTAGATGGGGCGGCGAAGGTCAAGCATCTTGATAATGCCGGCCGGGCGCAGGTCAAAATGCCTGCGAACCAGCTCCACCAGCTTCTCATCAGAGATTTTCCCGGTACCGAAGGTATCGACATTGATGGAAGTCGGCTCAGCGACACCGATGGCGTAACTCAGCTGAATCTCACAGCGGTCCGCCAGACCGGCCGCCACGATGTTCTTGGCCACATAGCGGGCAGCATAAGCCGCGGACCGGTCTACCTTGGTGCAGTCCTTGCCGGAGAAAGCGCCGCCGCCATGCCGGGCCATGCCGCCGTAAGTATCGACGATCAGCTTGCGCCCCGTCAGTCCGGCATCTCCGTGAGGGCCGCCGATGACGAAGCGGCCGGTGGGGTTGATGAAATACTTGGTTCTCTCATCTACCATCTCCCTGGGAATGACAGGATCAAAGACGTATTTCATAATATCACTGTGAATCTGCTCCTGGCTGACCTCATCGTCATGCTGGGTGGAGAGGACAACGGCATCCAGGCGGGCGGGTCTGCCCTCCTCGTCATACTCGACGGAGACCTGGGTCTTGCCGTCAGGGCGAAGATAGGAGAGTTTTCCCTCCTTTCGGACCTCAGTCAGCCGCAGGGCGAGCTTGTGGGCCAGTTCAATGGGATAAGGCATATACTCCTCCGTCTCGTTCGAGGCGTAACCGAACATCATCCCCTGGTCTCCGGCCCCGGTATCCAGGTCATCGGTCAGGCTCCCCTCCTTGGCCTCAAGCGCCCTGTCAACACCCATGGCGATATCCGCGGACTGCTGGTCCAAAGCGACGAGAACGGCGCAGGTATTGCCGTCAAAGCCGGTTTTCGCGTCATCATAGCCGATCTCCTTGACCGTCTCTCTGACAATGGACGGAATGTCCAGCCTGGCCTTGGTCGTGATCTCCCCGGTCACCAGGATGAATCCGGTACAGGCCGCGGTCTCGCAGGCGACACGGCTCATAGGATCCTGGGCCATGCAGGCATCCAGGATCGCGTCGGACACCGCGTCGCAGACCTTGTCCGGATGTCCTTCCGTCACCGACTCAGAGGTAAAGATTCTTCTCTCCATATTTTCCTTTCCGCTCATCCATCGAGCTGTAGCTCGGCCATTTCCAGAGCCGGGGTCAGACCGGCAACAATTTACAAATCATTCTTAATGGCCATGAACAATCGGGTGCGCGTGGAACTGCCATGCGCAAAAAGATCCGCATGTAACTGCGGATCTGACTCAAGTGAAGATAATCAAATCCTCTTATTGTTCGAACATACTCGCTCAGGTTGGCACCTACCGCTTTGGGGGTTGCCGTGGCTTCACGGATCCTATGTATCTCCACCACTCTGAATAAGAGAACTGTATGTAACCTGCCGCGCGGGCCGGTATTTTCTGACAGGATCTGACTGTCTCAACGATGCCTACGATAGCCCAGAAAATGCCCGGCTGTCAATACTTCTGACAACCGGGCATACATATCCCTGAAACTGTATACGGGTCTTATCCCGCTTCCTGTCATCCTTCCGGGAGAGCTCGCGGACCCGTCATCCCACTTTGCCGATAAACTTGCGCAGGGCCTCCTCGCTGGAGACACACTCGATCTGAGCCCCCAGGCCCCTAAGCTTCTGATCGAAGCTCTCATAGCCTCTCTGTATAAAGTGGATATCATCGACCGTCGTAATCCCGTCGGCTGCGAGACCGGCGATCACAAGGGCGGCGCCGGCGCGAAGGTCCGGGGCGGAGATGCGGGCCCCGGTAAACTGATTCACTCCTCTGATAATGGCAATATTGCCCTCTACCTTGATGCAGGCGCCCATGCGGGCCAACTCATCCACATAGCGAAAGCGATTCTCAAAAATCGTCTCTGTCACGGTCGAAGTCCCGGAAGCCAGAGCCAAAACAGCGGTCATCTGGGGCTGCATATCTGTCGGGAAGCCCGGGTAAGGCAAAGTTGTGACAGAGATCGGCGTCAGGGGACTCTTGGCGATCACCCGAACCGCGTCATCGTACTCGACGATCTCGCAGCCGGCCTCCATGAGCTTGGCACTGGTTGCCTCCAGGTGCTTGGGCGTGACATTCTTCACCGTGACATCCCCGTGGCTGATCGCAGCGGCGCACATGAAGGTTCCGGCCTCAATCTGATCGGGAATCACGGAGTAGGTCGTTCCGTGCAACCGCTCCACTCCCTGGATGCGGATGACGTCCGTCCCGGCCCCGCGAATATTGGCTCCCATACTGTTGAGGAAGTTGGCCACGTCAACTACGTGGGGTTCCTTGGCGGCATTCTCGATCACCGTCTTCCCCTCTGCCATGGCAGCCGCCATCATCACATTGATGCTGGCTCCGACAGAAACCTTATCCATGAAGATGTGCGCGCCCACGAGCCGGTCCGCCCTCGCTCCCATGAGTCCGTAGCTGACATCGCACTCGGCGCCCATCGCCCGAAAGCCCTTGATGTGCAGATCAATGGGACGACTTCCGATATCGCAGCCGCCCGGAAGGGCTACCTCCGCCTCCTTGAAACGGCCCAGAAGCGCTCCCAGCAGATAATAGGAGGCGCGGATCTTCTTGATATACTCATAATCCACTGTGAGGCGATTCACCTGATCCGCCGTGATCTCAACCGTGTGCCGGTCGACATGCCTGATCTTAACGCCGATATCCTCCATGGCCGCGTTCATGACAATCACGTCGTGAACATCCGGAAGATTCTCGATGCGAACCGTCTCGTCAGTCATGATGGCCGCCGCCAGGATCGCCAGAGCCGCATTCTTGGCGCCGGAAATATCCACCTCGCCGTGCAGAGCGACTCCGCCTTGAACTACATATTGATCCATACTTTCCACACCTCTATATCGCCGTTTTACCACCGCGAACGCCACTGCGCACTGGCTCTTTTTCTTCACTTATCATACAGGAATTCATTACAAGTTCACAATTATAGTGAGCGCGGGTAATGACTGTCAAGACGAAGTCCCCTTAGAACCGCTGTTTGTTCCGCTCTGGTTCTTGAGCTTCTGCCCTTTGGTCTGGAAGAGACTGTTAAATTTGACCTTGCTCCAGGCGGCTTCATTCAGGGTCATGCCGTCCTCGTTCTCCCACTGCTTGAAGACCTCCTCGGCGTGCTCTGTTTTCTTCTTATTCTCCAGTGTCTTCTTCTTGGCGGCCGTCGCGTCCGCGTCAGACAGACTGTCTAGGCGAAGCACATAATAACCGTCATTATCGACCATGACAACATCAGAGACCTTACCGACCTCCATCCCCTCCAGGGCGGTCAGAACCGCCTGAGGCAGATTGTAAGACTTGTCTCCCACATCACTCTTTCCGTAATTCGCTGTCTGCACCGTCTGCTTCATCTGCTTTGCCGTCGTATCGAAGTCAGCAGAGGTAGACAGGGTCTTGGCCTGCTTCATCAGCTCCGCCTTCTGCTCCTCTGTCACCTGACTCGTCTTACCCGTAGAACTGTCGGTGGACTGAAAGGCGAACTTCACATAAGAGAACTTCTTCTGGTTAGCCTCCTCGTCGCTGACCGTCGTGTCAGCCTGCCCCTCTAAGGCCTGTTCCACATGATAGTAATAGTATTGATCCTCGAAGAAACGAACGACGTAATCCCTCTCGGCCCCCAGCTGCCTGACAGCCTCCTCGGAGTTGGCGGCAAGGAACTTGTCCGCGGCCTCGCCGATCTTCTTCGATTCCTCTTCACTGATACTGATATTGAAGTCAGCAGCATGCTGACGGGCAACGTACTGTTGCTTCAGGGAATCCGCCACCGTCTCCTTGACCTGCTGCTCCAGGGTCTTACCCTTTCCGGACATATCCGTTGTCCAGTAACGGTCCCCATAGTAGCTGCGATAGCTGGCGTCATACTGAGCCTGCATAAGCCTTGCCACGAAATTACCATAGCCAAGCTCTATTCCCTCTCCCTGGCTGACCTTGATCAGATTCTCCTTCGCGTTGATCCCGCATCCGCTGATCAGAAGCGCTCCTGCCAGCCCCAGAGCCGCCAGGGAAGCAAATATCCTCTTCATTCCCAATTCTCCTGTTGTCCACGGGCCTATCCCGTTCTCTCTCGTATGATTTAATGCTCTTATTATAGTCGTCCACCGTCTCACAGACAAGTTGCCTCCTGGCCTCCCGGTCCATGCGCCTTAAGCCTCCCGGTCCACAGCCAGCTCCCGAAACTCCTCTACAAAGCTGCGCAAAGCCTCCGGAATCTGTCTTTTTTCCATCCTGGAATTTCTGCCGAAATCAAGTTCCAGACGGGGCGCCTGCGGGTCTGCCGTAAAGTGCAGATAAGGGCTGTAGCGGCTGATCAGCTGCGGAATCACCGCGGGATTGATCGGGGCCTGGTGAAAGAGCGTCAGGCTCACCTGCCAGCCCTTCTGCCTGATATCCCTGATCCAGGCCCTGTGGGCGCGAGCCTTAAAGAGGGCGATCCAGAGCAGATTCTGCACGGCCCTTGCCGGCTCTCCAAAGCGATCAATCAATTCCTCCAGCACAGCGTCATGGTCCTCCTCGCTGCGGATGTCCGCGATACGCTTGTAGATTTCCATGCGCTGGCCGGCGTCCGCCACATAGGACTCAGGCAGATAGGCGTCCATGTCCAGATCCACCGAGGTCTCGAAGGGCTCGTAGATCTCCTCCCCCTTCTCCTGACGAACCGCCTCTCCCAGCATCTTGCAGTAGAGGTCATAGCCCACGGACTCCATGTGTCCGGACTGGCTCTCTCCCAGGACATTTCCCGCTCCGCGGATCTCTAAATCCCGCATGGCGATCTTGAAGCCGCTCCCCAGATCGGAGAACTCCTTTATCGCCAGCAGCCGTTTCTCCGCGACCTCTTTGAGCAGCTTTCCCCTGCGGTACATGAAGAAGGCGTAGGCGGTCCGGTTGCTTCTTCCCACCCTGCCCCGCAGCTGATAGAGCTGGGACAGACCCATATTGTCCGCGTCGTCAATGATGATCGTGTTGACATTGGAAATATCCAGGCCGATCTCGATGATTGTGGTGGAGACCAGAAGATCGATCTCCCCATCGATGAAGTCCACCATAATATTTTCCAGCCTTGTCTGGGACATCCTCCCATGGGCATAGGCGACATGGGCCTCGGGCAGGAGCTTTTGCAGGCGGGCCGTCATGTCGGCAATCTGCGCCACCCGGTTGAAGACATAGTAGATCTGTCCGCCCCTGGCCATCTCCCGAAGAACCGCTTCCCGTATCATCTCGTCATTGTGCTCAAAGACGAAGGTCTGGATGGGGGTTCGCTCCATAGGGGCCTCGTCTAAGATGCTCATATCGCGGATCCCCACCAGACTCATATGCAGCGTTCTCGGAATGGGAGTCGCCGACAGGCTGAGGACATCCACATTCTTCTTCATCTGCTTGATCTTTTCCTTATGCCTGACGCCGAAGCGCTGCTCCTCATCAATAATCAAGAGTCCCAGGTCGCGGAAAACCACGTCCCTGGACAGGGCCCGGTGGGTCCCGATGACAATATCCACGCGGCCGCTGGCCAGCTCGCTCACCGTCTGCGCCTGCTGCGTCTTGCTCCGGAAGCGGCAGAGCAGGCCCACCTTGATCGGATAAGGCGCCATCCGCTGGACAAAGGTATCGTAATGCTGCTGGGCCAGAATGGTTGTCGGAACCAGATAGACGACCTGCTTGCCCTCCTGCGCGGCCTTGAAGGCCGCCCGCAGGGCAATTTCCGTCTTGCCGAAGCCCACATCCCCGCAGATCAGCCGATCCATGATCTTGGGACTCTCCATATCCTTCTTTACGGCCTCGATGGCCTCCAGCTGTCCCTCCGTCTCCTCGTAGGGGAAGGCCTCCTCAAATTCTCTCTGCCAAACCGTGTCCGGCCCATAGGCATATCCCTTGTCCTCCTGGCGAACCGCGTAGAGTTCCACGAGCTCCCTGGCCACAGATTCTACAGCCCGCTTCACCCTGGATTTGGTTCTGGACCATTCCTGACTCCCCAGCGAATTGAGCCTGGGTCGCCTGGCGTCCGCCCCGGCATACTTCTGCAGGAGGTCCATCTGACTGGCCAGGATATAGAGGATCCCGGAGTCGGCGTATTCTATCTTGATATAGTCCTTGGTGACCTGGTCAACCTCGATCTTCTCCATGCCCCGGTAGATACCCAGTCCATGGTTCTCATGAATGACATAGTCCCCCTCGTGCAGCTGGGCGAAGGATGCGATCGCCTCCCCCTCTCTGTGCCGCCTGCCGCGCTTTCTGCGTTTTCTTCGTCCTCCGAAGAGGTCCTCTTCCGTCAGGAGGACAAATCCGGCATCTGTCAGCTCATAGCCGGCCGACAGAGAACCCCTGGTGACCATGATCTCCGCTTCCTTGACCTCATGCTCCGGATCCTCTGTATAGAAGACATTGAGATTCTCCTGCAGAAGGTCATCCGCCAGACGCCTGGCCCGGGTCCTGGAGTCCCCCACGTAAACCAGCTTGCGGCGATTTTTCTTGTACTCCCGCAAGTCCTTGAGCAGGAGTTCATAGCTGTTATTGTAGACGCTCCCCTGTCTGATCCGAATATGAAAATGCTCTCTGACTTCCAGGCCCTGGTCGCGCCCCTCCAGGGCGGAGAGGAGGACTCCCCGTCTCCCCCGCAGCTTTGCTGTCAGGCTCTCATTGTCATAGAGCATCTGCATCTGTCCCGGCAGGATATAGCCCTCCTCAAGACGGCGCGTCATCGAATCGGAGAACTCCTCCATAATGACCTTACCCGACGCCATCAGCTCCTGAAATCCATCCAGAAAGATCACTCCGTCTTCGGGGATGTAGTCGATCAGCGAAAGGGTCTGGTCGGTAAAATAAGTCAGATGGGACTCAACCTGCTGGCTCCCAAATCCCCCCTCGACATCCTCAATGATCTGGTCCGCCGCCGCCTTGATCCGGGCGGCCTCTTCGGTCTTGAAGCTCTTCCTGTAGCCGGCGCAGACCCGGTCCGCGTCCGCGCGGATGCCCTCAAGGCCCCGCCGCAGCTCCTCCGGGGACAGAACAATCTCCGCCGAGGGAACAATGCGGATGGTCTGCAGGGGATCCTCATCCGAAAGAGAGAGCTGACTGTCAGGATCGAAGAGGCGCATGGTATCCACCTCGTCGCCCCAGAGCTCAATCCGGATGGGGTTTGCATCCGTCAGGGGAAAGACGTCAATAATCCCCCCGCGGACAGCGAATTCCCCCGGATGCTCCACCCTGGCCACCGGCTCATAGCCGCTTCCGATCAGGGCCAGGCGCCATTTCTCCACCGGCATGTCATCTCCCTGCGCCACTTCAATGATGTTTTTATCATAGGAGGACAAAGGGGGCAGTTTATTCATCAGGGCTGACCAGGTGGTCACTATGACCGTCTCCTCTTCCCCCCGCAGCGCCTCAACCGCCTGCATACGCTGACGGGTCAGCACATTGGAGCGGATATCCGACTGATAGAAGAGCAGGTCCTTGGCCGGATAATAGAAGACATTTTCCGTGAAGAATTCCAGCTCCTCCGCCAGCTGTCTGGCCCTTTTCTCATCGCGGGTGACAACCAGCCTGACCAAATAGCCGGCTCCCAGCCCATAGATCAGCTGGGCCTTGGCGGGATCGATACATCCCAAGACAGCATAGAAAGCTCCGCCGTCCCTTAAGTCCCGGCGAAGCTCGCGCATCTCTTCTAATGTTTCAAAGGGCTCAAAAAACGCTCTCATCTCTTCTCTCATCCTCTGGCCTTGCAAGGGCTGTTCTCTTCCGGTCGCATCCCGTTATAGCGGTTCATGGCCTCTACGATCTGCCCCTCCATGACCATGACAGCCGCCTCAGCCGCATGCTCCTCTCCCAGAGCCATGTTCTCCCGCTCCTCAGGACGGATCCTGCCCAGAACATGGGCGATCATATCTCCCCCCGTCGGAACTTTCCCCACCCCTACACGTACCCTGGGAAAGCGATCCGTCCCCAGGCAGGAGATAATGCTCTTTAAGCCGTTGTGACCACCGGCCGACCCCTGCTTTCTCACCCGGATCACTCCGCAGTCTAAGGTCACATCGTCAGAAATCACGAGCATATCCTCCAGAGGATCCAATTGATAGAAGCGGACAAACTGCTGGAGCGACCGGCCGGAGTCGTTCATATAGGTCGTCGGCTTCACCAGCAGCACCTGTCTTCCCTCAATGAGTCCCTTTCCATAGAGGGCCTCGAATTTCATCTCCCGCAGGCAGATCCCATATTGATCAGCCAGACGGTCTATGGTATCAAATCCCGCATTATGTCTGCTATGCCTGTATTTCTCACCCGGATTTCCCAGGCCCGCGATCATATACATGAAAAGCTCCTTGCTCTGCCGAATGCCTCGGCTCATTGTAGCTTATTTCCGAAGGACGCGCCCCCTTTCTCCACGGAAAAGGATGAATGATAATCCGCGGAAAAGGATGAATTACAGTCCATGGAAGAGGATGAATGACGGGAGGAAGGGAAGCCTGTCTTTAAATCACCCCCTCGCGGAAAAAGCTGTGAAAGAAAAGACCGACCGCCCTGTCCGCATCTGCGTCTCGTGCACAGGTGCGATCTCTGGCGGTCAGCCCTCTCTTCACAGCCTCTTCTCAGCCTGCAATTGCGACGGAAGCTCAATTGTTCTTTCAGACGGAAAGCTTAATTGTTCTTGACGAAATCAATGTGATCAATCTTCAGCTGGCTGTCAGATATCTTGATGGTAATGCTGCCATCCTTGTTAATCTGGCCCTGTCCCAGGCCCAGTTTGGAGCCTCCTTCCGCGAAGATCACCTTGCCGCCGGCAACCTTATAGCTGCCCTTGGAATTGGTGTCAATTCCTTTTGCCACTTCCTTCTTCATGGCGTCTTCCATGGCCTTGAGCATCTGGTTCTTGAGCTCATCATAGAAGGCCTGCGCACTGTCATAGCCGGCCTTCTTGGCCAGGTCGTCGGTGATTTGACTCTTGTCCATATTCTGCTGTTTGAGCGCCTCGTCGACGATTTCGTCGAAGTGATCTGTCGCGTACTGCTTGACATCGCTGATCAGCTTGTCGCTGTCCAGGGAGATGCTGTAGTTCTTCTTGTCCAGATTCATCTTCAGTGTGACGTTCATGTTCTCCATGAAGCCCTTGGTAATCGCGTCATCCGCCTTCTCGGCAGCGTCATTGATATCGCTCATCTTAACCGTGGCCGTATAGTCTCCTGAGATATCTTTCTGTCCACAGGCCGCGAGGGCGAAGATCAGGGTCATCGATGCCATGAAAAGTGCTAAAAACTTCCTCATAAACTGGATCCTCTCTTTCCTAAAATGCCCCCTCACTGTAACATAATTCCGGCAAAAAGCAAAGAATCCAGCTGTTTTAAGGTTTTCTATCCGGATATTTTAAGATTTCATTAAGATGTCATCTCAGTCGTTGACGATTTTCCCCGTGTAGAGCTGGTAGTACTTGCCATGCTGCTGAATCAGTTCCTCGTGACTTCCTCTCTCAATAATATGCCCCTGCTCCATAACCATGATGCAATCCGCATTCTGAATCGTTGACAGGCGGTGGGCAATGACAAAGGAGGTTCTCCCCTTCATCAGGGCGTCCAGACCGTTCTGCACCAGCTTCTCCGTGTGAGTGTCAATGGAGGATGTCGCCTCGTCCAGGACCAGAACCGGAGGGTTATAGATGGCCGCCCTGGCAATGGCCAGAAGCTGTCTCTGTCCTTGGGAGAGGTTGCTTCCATCCCCAGAGATCACCGTGTCATAGCCCTCGGGCAGGCGGCGGATAAAACCGTCCGCGTTGGCCAGCCTGGCCGCCGCGATCACCTCCTCCATGCTGGCGTCCAGCTTGCCGAAGCGAATGTTATCGGCGATGCTGCCGGTAAAGAGATGGGTATCCTGGAGAACATAGCCCATGGAATGACGCAGATCATCCTTTTTGATCTTGTTGACATTGATCCCGTCGATACGGATCTTGCCGTCTTCAATATCATAAAAGCGGTTGAGAAGATTCAGGATGGTCGTCTTGCCGGCGCCCGTGGCCCCGACAAAGGCCAGCTTCTGTCCCTTCTCGGCGAACATATCGATGTTGTAGAGGACCTGCTTGCCCGGAAGATAAGCGAAGTTGACCTTCTCGAAGGTCACATGGCCCTTCTGCCAGGTATAGGTGGTTGTCCCATCCTCCCTGTGATAATGCTTCCAGGCCCAGCGGCCGGTTCTCTCTGTGCTCTCTGCAGGATTGCCATTCTCGTCCTCGCGGGCATTGACCAGAGTGACATATCCCTCATCCCTCTCCTTCCCCTCGTCCAGCATGGCAAAGATACGGGTCGCCCCCGCCATGGCCATGACGATAAAATTCATCTGCATGGAGACCTGGTTGATTGGCATGGTAAAGGATCGGTTAAAGGTCAGGAAAGAGGCCAGCCTGCCCAGGGTCATTCCGGCCAGTCCCCGTATGGCCAGAAGACCGCCGATCACTGCGGACAGGACATAAGAAACATTCCCGAGCTGTCCGTTGATGGGCATGATGATATTGGCGAATTTATTGGCATTGTCTGCAGAATGAAAAAGCTGGTCATTGAGCTCGACAAAGCGATCGATGGCCTCCTTTTCATGATTGAAGACCTGAACCACCTTCTGTCCGCTCATATACTCCTCAATATGGGCGTTGACTCTGGCGATATCCCTCTGCTGAGCTCCATAGTACCTGCCCGACTGGCCGGTCAGCTTTCCGGTCACAAAGAGCATCAGGGCGACCATAGACAAGGTAACCAGAGTCAGCGGGACAGAGAGGATAATCATGGAAATCAGCGTCGCCACAATCGTAATCGCAGAGCTGACCATCTGGGGAATGGACTGGGAGATCATCTGCCGAAGGGTATCTACATCATTGGTGTAAACCGACATAATATCCCCGTGGCCATGGGTGTCAAAGTAGCGGATCGGCAGGTCTTCCATATGGGTAAAGAGCATACGGCGGACCTTATCCATCATTCCCTGCGTCACCCGCGCCATCACCAGACCCTGGACCAAAACAGAGACTATCCCGATCCCGTAGAAGCCTGCCACCCTTGCCATGGCAGCTAAGAGGGGGCCGAAATCCGCCGCCTGTCCTGCGGATACCTGCCTGGTCAGGGGCAGAATATAACTGTCAATCAGGGTCTGAATAAAAAGATTTCCCTGCACATTGGCAAAGACATTTAAGAATATACAGGCCAGTACGACCAGCAGGTGCACCGGGTAGCTCGCAAACAAAAATTTCATCAGGCGTCGGAAGGTATTTATGCTGCCGCGAATATTCTTCTTTGATCCGCCGCTTATTTCTGCTCTTGCCATCAGTCCTCACCTCCATTCTCATCAAAGTCTCCGCTTCCTCCCTGGGTCTGAGCCTCATAGATATCGCGGTAGATGTCATTGCTCTCAAGAAGGTGCTCCGGCGTATCAAAGGCATTGACCCTTCCGTCGTCCATAATGATAATCCGGTCGGCATCCCGGACGGAGGAGACACGCTGGGAGATGATAATCTTGGTCGTATCCGGAATATCCTCCCGAAAGGCCTTGCGGATTCTGGCGTCTGTCGTGGTATCGACTGCCGAGGTGGAGTCATCCAGAATCAGAACACGCGGCTTTTTTAAAAGAGCCCTGGCAATACAGAGCCTCTGCCGCTGACCGCCGGAGACATTGGTCCCCCCCTGCTCGATAAAGGTATCATAGCCCTCGGGAAAGCGATCGATGAACTCATCGGCGCAGGCCATCTTTGCCGCCCGTCTCAGCTCCTCATCCGTGGCCGTCTTGTTGCCCCAGCGAAGGTTCTCGGCAATCGTTCCCGTAAAGAGCACATTGTTCTGAAGAACGACCGAGACTGCGTCCCGCAGGGTCTTAAGATCATAGTCTCTGACATCGTTGCCACCCACCTTGAGGCTTCCCCCTGAGATATCATAGAGGCGGGAAATCAGGTTGACCAATGAGGTCTTTGCCGATCCGGTCGCCCCCATGATCCCGATGGTCTCGCCGGAGCGGATGGTCAGATTGATGTCGGAGAAGACGAAATTCTCGGCCTTCTTCTTATAGGCGAAGTTGACGTGGTCAAAGACAATTTCCCCGTTCGGGACCTCCATCAAGGGATCTTTGGGATTAACGATCTCCGGCTCCTCCTCAAGAACTGCGACGATACGCTCGGCGGATGCCGCGGACATGGTAATCATGACAAAGACGAAGGAGAGCATCATCAGCGACATGAGAATATTCATGGAATAGGCCAGAAGACTGACCAGCTCTCCTGTTGTCAGCTCCGAGGAGACGATCATATGGGCTCCGAACCAGGAAATCAGAAGGATGGACCCGTAGGCCGCCAGAGACATGGCAGGAATTCCCGTAGCTATGATGGACTCCGCCTTGACAAACATCTTGCGCAAAGCCTTCGAGGTCTTTGAGAAGACCTCCTTTTCTCTGCTCTCCCGGACATAGGCCTTGACCACGCGAATCCCGGTGACATTCTCCTGGACGGACTCATTTAAGTTGTCGTACTCCCGGAAGACCTGCCTGAAGATCCGGCGCACGACAGAGATGATCACGAAGAGGAAAAGGCCCAGAAGCAGCACAATCACCAGGTAAACGCTGGCCAGCCTGGCGTTGATATAGAAGGCCATAAGCATGGCCACAATCAGGGATGCCGGCGCCCGAACCGCCATGCGCAAAAGCATCTGATAGGCATTCTGCAGATTGGTGACATCCGTGGTCATGCGGGTGACCAGAGAAGCGGTGGAAAAGTGGTCAATATTGGCAAAAGAGAAGGTCTGAACCTTGCGGAAGAGGGCTTCTCTTAAATTGCGGGCAAAGCCGGCGGAGGCCCTGGCCCCGTACTTGCCGCCGGCAAAACCGGCAAAAAGACCGACAAGGGCCAGGAGGATCATGATCCCCCCATAGAAGAAGATCGCCTGCAGACTGTTTCCCTGGATCCCTTTGTCTAAAATGTTCCCCATCTCCAGCGGGATCATCATCTCCATCGCGACCTCTAAGAGCATGAAGAGGGGAGTAGCAATGGAGGCTCCCTTATACTCTTTCACCTGCTCTGCCAACTTTCTGATCATAGCTTCACCTCAAAATTCTCACTCATTTGATCGATCACACGGAAAAAGCAGTCCAGATCCTCCGGGGAGATTCCGGCTCGCAGCTGATCCTCCAGTTTCCTGAAACGGTCTGCGGATCGCTTCTGAAAGTCCTGTCCTTTCTGCGTCAGAACAACTTTTTTCAGACGGGCGTCCCTCTCGACCGGAATCCTTCGCAGGAAGCCTCCCCTCTCCAGGGTCTGAACGATACCTGTGATTGTCGACTTGGCCAGGGGAATCATGGACTCCAGATCCTTCTGATAAATGTCCTCCTCGCTCCTGGCGATCAGACCGATCATCCAACCGCACTTGGCAATCTCCTGGGGGATCTGATCCTCGGCATCCGCCCGCTGCATCTCCTCCCGAATCCGCTTGGACAGCCGGTAAATCGCCAGCCCCAAATACCTCTCTTCTCTCGGCTCACACATATAACATGCTCCTTCTGCCCCGGCTAACCCCGGCTCACATAAGCTTACAGGTCATGGTCCTCGTATCCGCAGGATAAAGGCCCGGCTCAGACTGTTCACTATCGAACAGTTCGATGTCGAACTGTTCGGCGCTGAATTATATTGTAGGAATTGCCCCTGTATCTGTCAACCTCTTTTTCCTTTAAAAAGGGAAAGCTATTTCCCCTAAAAAAGGCAAGGCTATCTCTTTCCTTTAAAAACAAAGCCAGCTTTTTCTTTCAAAAGCAAAGCCAGCTAAAAAAAGCGGATCCCCGCAGGAATCCGCCCGTCAAAGCTTGCTTTTCTATATCAATCCCAATCCATTCTCAGTGCATTTCCTTGCCCTTGAACTTGAGCCTGGAGAGGGCCCTGGCCATGGCCGCCTGGGTCATGTGGTACTCCCTCTGACTCTGCTGCTGCCGCAGGCGCTCCTTGGCCCGCTCCAGAGCTTCCTCCGCTCTTCTGGCATCCAGCTCCTCCTCGGTCTCACAGGTGTCCACCAGAACCGTGGCCCGGTTATTGGCGAAGACCATTGACCCATATCCCGCCACGACATCGATCCACTCGCCGTCTCTGGTGCGTATTCTGAGTTCCCCGGGGGAAATGGCCAGAATGGCCTGGCTGTGATGGGCCAAAAACTCCTGCTGGCCGTCCACGGTCTGCACGACCAGAGCCTCAGCCTGGTCATGATAAAATTTTTTGTCTGACGCGATCACGCGCAGAAAGAAGGTTGCCTGATCAGCCATAGATAGACTCCTTATAGGCCTTATGACGCCCTGACCGGTTCAGCTTCTCCCCGGTTCCACTTTCTGATACTGTCTTTTTAAGACGCTTCCTCCTGGGCCTTCTTGGCGACGTCATCGATGGACCCGCAGTTTAAGAAGGCGTTCTCCGGGTAATCATCCATCTGGCCGTCCAGGATCGCCTGAAAGCCGCGGATGGTCTCCTCCAAAGGCACGTACTGGCCCGGAATTCCGGTGAACTGCTCGGCGACAGAGAAGGGCTGGGAGAGGAAGTTTCTCACCTTGCGGGCCCGGTAGACGGTCAGCTTGTCCTCGTCGGACAGCTCCTCCATCCCCAGGATCGCGATGATATCCTGCAGCTCCTTGTACTTCTGCAGAACCTGCAGAACCCGCTGAGCTGTCTCATAGTGATCCTTGCCCACGATACTCTCCTCCAGAATGCGGGAGGAAGATCCCAGAGGATCAACCGCCGGGTAAATACCCTGCTCGACGATCTTACGGCTCAATACCGTAGTCGCGTCCAGGTGGGCGAAGGTGGTCGCCGGGGCGGGATCCGTCAGGTCATCCGCGGGCACATAGACCGCCTGGACAGAGGTGACAGACCCGGCCTTGGTGGAGGCGATTCTCTCCTGCAATTCTCCCATCTCGTTGGCCAGAGTGGGCTGATAGCCCACGGCGGAAGGCATCCGTCCCAGAAGAGAGGAGACCTCTGAACCGGCCTGGACAAAGCGAAAGATATTATCGATGAAGAGGAGGACATCCTTGTGCTGAACATCCCGGAAGTATTCCGCCATGGTCAGTCCGGTCTCAGCCACGCGCATACGGGCTCCGGGCGGCTCGTTCATCTGCCCGAAGACTAAGGCGGTATTCTTGATGACACCGGACGCGCTCATCTCGGAGAAGAGATCATTTCCCTCACGGGACCGCTCGCCGACACCGGTGAAAATAGAGTAGCCGCCGTGCTGTGTGGCAATGTTGTGAATCAGCTCCTGGATCAGGACGGTCTTGCCGACACCGGCGCCGCCGAAAAGGCCGACCTTACCGCCCTTGGCATAGGGGGCGATCAGGTCAATGACCTTGATCCCGGTCTCCAGGATCTCCTGTACCGGATTCTGGTCTGTGAACTTGGGCGGCTTGCGGTGGATCTCCCACTCTTCTGCGCCTGTGATCTGCTCTCCTCCGTCGATGGTATCCCCGAGGACATTAAAGAGACGGCCCAGGTTCTGCTCCCCCACCGGCACTTCAATCCCGGCGCCGGTAGCGAGAACGGGCATATCCTTCTGCAGCCCCTCTGAGGCGGACAGCATAATGCAGCGAACCATGTTCCCTCCCAGATGCTGGGAGACCTCCATCACTGCCTTCTTACCGTGATTGTCAACCTGCAGGGCTGACTTGATCAGCGGAAGGGGCTCCTCTGCGAATTCCACGTCTACAACAGGCCCCATGACCTGTACAATCTTACCGATTTGCATCCGGCATGACTCCTTTCTTAAGCTTCTTGCGCCTGGCGGCAGCCGCCAGCTGCTGAGCTCTGGCCTTGGCGCCCGCTGCAACCTCTGTGATCTCCTGGGTGATCTGCGCCTGGCGCTCCCGGTTATAGCGGATATTGAGTTCCTGCAGGAGCTCCTGTCCGTTCTTGTTGGCGCTGTCCATGGCCTGCATGCGGGCGGAGTGCTCGGAGCAGAAGGCCTCGACTAAGGCGGAGTAAATATATCCGTTCAGATAATCCGGAACGATATTATACAGAAGCTCCGAGGCATTGGGCTCCAGCTCAAAATCCTCCTGAATTCCCATGGCCGTCATCGCCTCCTCCTGGTTAAAGGGCTTGGCATTCAGTCGGATCAGAGGAAGCAGCTGGGTCATATTGCACTGGGTCTCCATGGAATTCTTCATCGAGGTGAAGACGATAAAGACCTCATCGATCTTCTTCTCCTCAAAGAGATCCAGCATCTCGAAAGCAATGCTTCTGGCCCGGGCCAGGGTGGGTTTTTGGGCGGTATAGTGGAACTCGCCGTCAACCTCGATGTGATGCTGCAGAAAATACTGTCTTCCCACTTCGCCGACGGTAAAGAGCATGCCGTTGGGATGATCCGCCAGAAGTTCTTCTGTCAGCTTGATAATGTTGTGGTTATAAGAGCCGGCCAATCCCTTATCCGCGGTCACACAGATGATTGCCCTGCGCAGTCCCCCCTCCTGCTGCCGCTTCTCGCGGTTATCCAGATAGGGATGGTGGAAGCCCTCCGGCAGATGGCGCATAACGCGGGCGAACATGTCCTGCAGAGCGTAGAAATAGGGCTCGGTGGCTGCCAGGGCCCTCCTGGCGTTATTCATTTTCGTAGATGAGATCATATACATGGCATTGGTGATTTTCATCGTGTTATCAATGCTGCTGATACGATCTTTGATCTCACGTATCTGGCCCATGGAATTCCTCTGTACTAATGCAATGCCAGGCGCTTAGGCCTGGGCCTTCTCATATAGGGGAGCAAACTCATCGGCAGCTTCTAAGACAGACTGTGTCAGGACATCTGTCAGGCGGCCGCTCTTATCGATCTCTCCCGCGATTTCCGGATGCTTGTCGGCGAAGAAGGCCAGGAGCTGTCTCTGATATTCCTTGACCTCCTTGACCGGCACATGAATCATCTTCCCATTCTCAGCGACCAGAAGACTGATCACCTGGTCGCTCATAGACAGCGGTGATCCCTGCGGCTGCTTGAGCAATTCCATGAGAACTGCCCCCTGCGCCAGCTGATTCTTCGTCGCCTCATCCAAATCGGAGGAGAACTGGGTGAAGACCTGCATCTCCCGATACTGGGCCAAATCAATACGCAGGGACCCGGTGGCCTTTTTCATTGCCTTGGTCTGCGCTGCGCCTCCCACACGGGATACGGACAGGCCGACATTGACGGCGGGACGCTGCCCCTCGAAGAAGAGATCCTGCTCCAGGAAAATCTGACCGTCCGTGATGGAGATTACATTGGTCGGAATATAAGCGGATACATCTCCGTCCTGGGTCTCAATGATGGGCAGGGCGGTAATGGATCCTCCTCCCAGCTCCTCAGAGAGACGGGCGCAGCGCTCCAAAAGCCTTGAATGCAGGTAGAAGACATCTCCGGGATAGGCTTCCCGTCCGGGCGACCGTCCGAGAAGAAGGGACAGGGCCCGATAGGCAACCGCGTGCTTGGACAGATCATCGTAGACGATCAGCACATCCTTGCCCTTGTGCATGAAGTACTCAGCCAGAGCTGTTGCGGCATAGGGGGCGATATACTGCAGGGGCGCCGGGTCAGAAGCCGTCGAGGCGACGACGACGGAGTAGTCCATGGCGTCATGCGCCTGTAAGGTGTTGACAATCCCCGCAATCGTAGATGACTTCTGTCCGATCGCCACATAGATACAGATGCAGTTCTTGCCCTTCTGATTGAGAATGGCATCCGTCGCAATGGCTGTCTTACCGGTCTGCCGATCTCCGATGATCAGCTCACGCTGACCGCGGCCGATCGGGAACATAGAGTCTATGGCAAGGATACCGGTCTGCAGGGGAACATTGACCGGCTGACGGTCGATGATACCGGGGGCTTCGTTCTCAATCGGGCGGTAGTCCGACGCTTTGATCGCAACTCCTCCGTCAATGGGATTGCCAAGCGCGTCGACGACGCGGCCCAGGTATGCGTCAGATACAGGTATCCCGGCCCGCTTACCGGTCCCGGTTACATGACTTCCCTCGCCGATTGTCCCCTCCTGATCGAAGAGAATGGCGCCTACGCTATCAGACTTGATGTCCTGGATCATACCCTTGACGCCATTATCAAAGAGAACAATCTCCCCGTACTGAACGTGGTCAAAGCCGCTGATGGTGACAATCCCGTCTCCCACAGTCTCAACCGTTCCCACTTCAGAGGCCTTGGCCGCCAGATGGAACGCCTCCACGGCCTCCTGCATGATCGATACGATCTTGCCCTGATCCGCGCCCCGCGAGGCTCTCTGACGGGCTTCATCGATCTGGTCTTCAAACTGGCGCTCCCTGCCCCGGGTGGACCAGTCAAACTCATCGGAGCCCACAGCCAGAATGAAACCTCCGCCGACCGAAGGGTCCGTCTCAACAGTCAGATCCACATCCGCCGCGCTGGCGGTATGATAACGCTTTGATAAAAACTCCTTGAACTGAGCAACCTGCCTCTCGGAAGGCGGCGTCACACACCGCAGCCTGGCCTGAAGCATTGTGCTCACATCCCTTGTATTGGTCTCGCTCATTTATTTCTCCACTTCCTTCAGGAAGGCGTCATACATCTGCTCATCGGTCTGAGAGTCCACCAGCTTGGCCGCAGCGTTCTTGACCAGATCGGTGATCTTCTCCTCCGCCTCACGGCGCTCGATCTCCGCCGCGGCTTGAGCCTTCTTTTTGGCCTCTTCAATCATCTGATCAGAGCGATCGCCGGCTTCGCCCAGGATGCGGTCATACTCGGCATTGGCCTTCTTGATCGCCTCCATGCGGATATTGGCCGCCTCCGCCTGCGCTGACTGCTGCTGGGCCTCGTATTTCTCATGCAGGGCCTGCGCGTCCGCCTTGACACTGGCCGCGTCGTCATAGGACTTTTTGATCTGTCCCTCGCGCCTGGCAATAACGTCGCGCACCCGTCCGAAGAGGAATTTTTTCAGAATAAAATAGAGGATGATCAGGTCAATGATAACCCACAGAATTGTCAAATCAATGTGTAACATTGCTTCTCCTAACTTGCTGCTTCCACATCCGCGGTTCCCGCCCCGCGGGCGCCGTCTCTGCGTGGATCAGCCCAGCATGAAAATGATCAGGATGCCCAACACAAATCCGTAGATCGCGGTCGCCTCGGAAAGCGCTGCGCCCAGAATCAGATTTGACTGAATCTTCTTGTCCGCCTCAGGCTGTCTTGCGATTGCGTCCGCTGCGTGACCGGTTGCGATACCGATACCGAGACCGGCTCCGATGCATGCGATGGCTGCAATACCTGCTCCGATTGCTGTAACACTCATGATTTTTTCCTCCTGAAAGACAGAATATTGATTTTGGAACAAATTCCACGTTTAAATGCCCCTTGGGGCTCTATAATATCGGCATCCGCCGCTATTATCTTCACTTGGCAGGACACCTGTCCCGCTAATCCTCAACTGCCTCCGCAATAAAGAGGGAGGTCAGGAAAACAAACACATAGGCCTGAATAAAGCCGTCGAAAATATCAAAGTACGCGCTGAAGACCAAGGGCAGGCCCACAGGCACAATGTACTCAATGATCTCCATGATGACGTAAGAGCCCAGGACATTGCCGAACAGTCGCATGCACAGAGAGAGAGGCCGGATAAAGACTTCCAGTATATTGATGGGCGTGATGATGGCGATGGGTTTGGCAAAGGCCTTGAGCCAGCCGCCTACTCCCTTCTTCCGAATGCCGGCCGCCTCAATCAGAACAATGGACATGGCCGCAAGCGCAATCGTGACGCTTAGATCCTTGGTGGGCGGCTTAAGCCCCAGCAGTCCGATGATATTGGAGAGACCGATATAGAGAAGAATGGTCTCCAGATAGGTAGAGTATTCCGCTGCTCCCTCGCCCAGCATCCCCTTGACGAAATTGTCCAGCCAGGTCACCGCGCTCTCTACGAAGAGCTGCTTTTTGGACGGATGCTCCACGGACATGTGACTGGTCAGCCACAGGGACAGAACGATCAGAATAGCCATAACCATCCATGTGATCAGAAGGGACTCATAGATATCAATTCCTCCGAAGATCGGAATGGTAAACGCCTTTTGTACCTGTAATTTCTCAACTAACTCCTGGGCCATTGCAGACTCCCTTACCAAACTCACGCGGCAGAGCTTCTTGGAAATCCCATTCCCAATGCCGCGATCCTCCTCGCGAAAAATCACAAAAATCAACTGTCATTCTAGCACTTTCATTCCTCTTTTGCTAAGACATCCAGCAGAATTTGTCTGGCACTGCCAAATCGGCCGGCCCCCTTGGGGTGAGTACCGAAATTCCTGCACCATTCTGCATAGTATTGAACTCTACCTCTGCCGGTTGCCATGAGATGAGGTCTTTCTTCTATTCACAGCAGAATATCTGCAAAGCACGTCTGTGATTGCTTGTTGTACGCTTATTATAGTAGCTCAACTCTGGGATAATTTACCAATATTCCTCTGCTTTTCATCCATTTCTTTGTCTGATTTTCTCTGTCTCTCCCGCTTTTTTATAAATACCCACGGATCGCAGCATAAACCTTTTCTGCCGGACAATCAGATCCCGCAGCCTATATCCGCAGCATTTCATTTTGCCGGCCATTAGCTCCTCAGGATCTCTGCCTCCAACGCCGCCGCGTCAGAGACAATGGGGCCTGCCCCTCTCTCCTCCAGAAAAGAATGGCTGCGAAATCCCCAGTCAACACTGATACAGTCCATTCCTCCATTGGCTGCCGTCTGCATATCCACCTCGGAATCACCGATATAGACCGCCTCCCCGGGGACAACGTTCAACCGCTTCAGGACGAGATCGGTCATATCCCGGGCCGGTTTTCTCGGGATGCCATCCTGCTCGCCGATACAGGTATCAAAAAGACCGGCGAAGACCTCCTCGGCCAGAATTCTGACCGCTTCATCAGGCTTGTTGGATACCACGGCCGTGGGAATCTTCTTCGCGCGAAGGTTCTTCAGAAGGTCCAGAATTCCGGGGTAGGGGCCGGTCTTGTCATTGGCGTGCTCGGCATAGAAGGGCTTATAAATCGTCGCGATCTCCTCCACTTCCTGATCAGATACTCCCTCAACATTCTCAAAGCCCGGAGTTCCTATCCTGACCAGATTCTCCTCCGGCATACCCTTCTCATAGGCTAAAGCCCTCTGAATGGCCACATTAACACCGGAGCCAAAAAACTGCCGAACCATATTACCCTGATAATCGTGGCGATGGCCGCTCTGCTCCAGAGCCCAGTTGAGGGCAGTCACCAGGTCATCCAGCGTGTTTAGTACAGTCCCGTCCATATCAAAGATTGCCGCCTTGTACTTCATATTTGCTCCTTTAACTTCCTTACTTTTTTCTACAATTTCAGGGTAGCCATATTTGACCAGAGTAGCACAAAGTTCCTCCATTTTTACTGCGTCTTGTCTGTCCCAAACGCGTAGTGAAAGTGCCTGCCAATACGATTTTGGTCCAGGCCCTCTCCGATCACAATCAGAACCTCCTGGCCCTGCGCGCTGTCACTCAGCTCGATTCCATCCGCAGTGGCATTCACCTTAAGCCAGCCGGCCTGACCGGCTCGCTTGACATCTTCCTCGGCATGATTTGTTTCCCCACGCCCTCTGCCATCCGCGCGCAAATTCAAATAGCCCTTCACCCGGATCACATGGCCACAAGCGGGATCCGCGAAGATCTGCCGCAGGTCCTCCGCCAGTTCCTCTCTTGTCGCCTGTACATTCATATAGAAGAGCTGGTCATACTGGTCTTCCCGGCTGACAGGCAGCTTGAGGTGGTCCGCTCGCTGATAACCGGCCCGACAGATCCCCTCCAGATCAGCGTCTGTAAGCTGATCCCACGGTTTGGTCTCTATCTCGCCCAGCGTCAGCCGACGGTCACAGTGAAAATGCTCTAAGGCACAGTTTATATGGTCCACTGTCCGGGAAAAAGATTTCTCATCCACCTCCTGGCTCTTGGATAACACCACCTTTCCGGCATTGGCCAACTGCGATACCAGAAGATAGTCGGTCTCCTCATCCGTATTCTCCGGCAGATGAGCATCCAAAATAGAGATAACGCTTCCAATCTGATACCAGCGATTGAGCGGTTCCTCCTGAAGGGTGTCGAAGAACTCATCCACGTCATAAATACCCGACGGTTCTACAAGAACACGGTCATAGCCCAGCATGCCGAGCGTGATGAGTTTGGTCTTAAAGCGTCTCTGATGGGTCTCATAGTCCTTATCTCCCAGAACCATTTCCACATCACAGGACTCTCCCTCCAGATCGGATAAGAGCATGCGATCCACATTGATGGCTCCAAAGTCATTCTCCAGGATCGCGATATTCATTCCCCGATTTATCAGGTACCTGGCGTAATGCCGCAGAAAGGTCGTCTTTCCGGAGCCTAAGAACCCGGTAATCAAATCAATTTTCGTCATTGAATCTCCTTTTCTCCGGTTATTTTCGGACACAGCCGCATCCTTTTATCTCAGATTTTATCTGTCTCTTACGCTTCTTTCCTGCCTTCTGTTACTTTCTGCCCTTCTGTCTCAGATCTCCTTCGCTTATCCCCGCCAGTTCGCGCGCCCGGGCCAGTCCTCCGCCGATATAGTCCTCTCCATAGCGATCCAGAATCTGACTGGCATAACGCCTGTCGGGATCTTTAATCTTATCGATCTGCCGGCTGATCGCCTCATGAGCTCCCAGCACATTCTCCATATCCGCAAGGATTTCCAGCGCCAGCTCAGGCAGAGGGTGCATCTGCCCGTCCGTCCAGAAGAGGGACACCTTTTCCAGGGGATAGGATGCCGCCTGCTTCATATTCCGCATGGCCCGCCTCTGACGCATGACAGACAGATCCATCTTGGGCCTGGCAGTCAGATAGAGCAGGAGCAAAGTCAGAAACTCCAGATCCGAGGGGTCAATCCCCTCATCCCGCAGGGGATTGACATCCAGCATGCGCAGCTCGATATGGTTCACGCCTTCCCGGAGCTTGTCCAGGGCATTGGTGCCCTTTGGCTTCAGGCGGACCGGATAGTAGAGCTCCGCCGCGGAATAGAGTTTGCCGGTCTCCACATAGTAGTTCATGGAGTCCAGATAATTCGGGATGGCGTCGAAGTCCAGGACGGGTTCAAACTCATTCCAGTAGCCCCTGTCCGAGCAGCGGTAGGAGGAATATATGCCGGCCAGAATCTCCCCCGGCTTTCCACCCTCGAAAGAAGCATCCATCAGGGGGGAGGCCGCCGTCAGGGCGACAATCAGCCAGGAATAAGCCAGCAGCTTCTCCGCCAGGTTCAGGTAGATCTGATCCGCAGAGACGCCCTCTTCCCTCAGGCAGTCCAGGAAAGCCTGTGGATAGGAAAAGTTGAAGTGGATGCCGCACAGAGACTGCTTCTTTCTGCCGTACTTGCCCGCCAGATAGTTGCGATAGACGGTTTTCTCCGCTTTCTCTCCCACGAACTGCGCGATTCGGATATCCTTCTCTGAGCGCAGGCAGGGAGGGTTGGAGAAGGGCCAGAGCAGCTCCGGTGTGTTTTGCCCCGCCAGAAAGCGGGCTACCTCCCGCCGCTTGTCCCCTAGCGCCTTGACCAGCTCCCGGGGATTATGGTGTACCCCGGTAATGATCTCCAGCTGGCTCTCGCAAAAATCCCGGTCCAGAACCGGATCATCCCCAAAGGGATGATCCGTCTGTGCCAGGAATCCCTCCGGAGTCACCCGCTGATTTTCTTCTTCCAGACCAAATCCTCCCTGGGTGAAGGTCGGTTCGATCCATTGTCGGATGTTCATTTTGGATGCTCCCTGGGTGTTTCATTGTTTCAAATTGACTTCCTTGCAGTTTACTCCCCTGTATAACTGCCGTCAATCGGCCTTGCCTGCGTCAAGCCCTCCTCCCAGGAGAAGATCTGTTTGTCCTCCACGTAGGCAAGTAATTTCTCCCGCAGAAAGCTCTCCATCTCTTCCAGGAGAGGGGCCGGATAGTGACAGTAGCCTCCCTCTGTCGCAAAGGGAAACTGCACACTGGCGGCAAGGGGCTGATTGCGGCGCAATCGCTTTAAGTAATCCGCAGAGATGCGAAAGCTCCCTATGCTGACGTCCATGATCTCCCCGGGAGACAGGTCTGTAAAAATCCGGTCCACCAGGTCTGCGTAGGCCTTTTTCCAGCCGGGCTGAAAGATCATGGGGTCCAGGGCCAGCCGGACAGTCGCGCCGGCCTCGACAGCAGCCCGGACGCTCTTGAGCCGGGCAGTCAGGCTGGCAGCCCCCATCTCCATCTGTCTGATATAGGTCTCCGGGGACAGGGTCCAGGCGAAGACCAGATCCTTTCGCCCCCGGTAGTGATCCCAGCCCGAGAGCAGAGCCGCCTTGGTCCGAACCTCAAGGCTTAAGCCCGGCCGCTCAGCCGCGAAATCGGCCCAGGCAGAGACATACCCTGTCACCGCCTCCAGCGCCAGCAGATCCGTGTCGTAGGAGACGCAGAGGTAGACCGGATGCTCTGTCAAAAGCCGGTCCACCTCCTCCATAATCTCCTCCAGATTGACGAAGATAACGATATTCCCGGAGGGGTACATCCCCTTGAGATAACAGTACTCACAGTTGAAGGGGCAGTTCATGACGGAAGACGCGTAATAAAAATGACTCCTTCCGAAGCTCTGGCAGACCGGTGCCCCCGGGTATACCGCCTCCCCCTGGCGGACAGCCAGAATCAGACTCCGGTGATTGATCTGCAGACCGACATCCTGCCGCCTGCGATTGAAGACATCCTTATAGTGATCAATCAGGATCTGTTCGGCCCCGGGAAAATGCCTCAGAATCTGTCCGGTTCTCGGCCAGTCCAGAGCCCTTTTTTCGATGTAAATATGGCGAAACTGCTCACTCATCCCGCATCACCCAGTCTGCAAGCTCCCTCAGGAGAAGCTTGCCCTGTCGCCGGTCCGCCGCGGGAAGCTTCTCCTTTACCTCCATTTGCTTAAGGCGGCCTCTCCAGTCCTTTCCCGCCAGACCGGCATAGGTCAAAAGCTGCTTTAATTGCTCTTTCATGCTGGCGGAGCAGCAGAGGTCACCGGCTCTTCTGACAAGCTCCTCCTGACCGGGCAGGACAGCTGCCATCCGATCTGCTGTCTCTTCTTCCTTCCGGGTCTCCTTCATCAGGGTCCTCAGATAGGCCTCTATCTGCGAAAACCCGCTTCGCATGCGAGTCTCCAGGAGCTGCGCGGTCATCCTCTCTCCCCCTGCCTGTCCCCTGTCAGAGACCATCTTCAGAATATGAATTTGCTGAGGCCCCAGGTAGCTGTTGGCTGCCTGAAAAAAGGCCGCCCCCTCCATATCAAAAAGCGAGACACCAGCTCCTCTATTTGGTCCTCGTTCCGCAGAGCATTCCCCGTCCAGACCCTCTTTTGGGTCACAAACCGTCCTGATTTCTTCCGGAGTCCAGATCCTGGATCGGCTGTACAGAGCAGCCTCCGGCAGGGGGAAGGCATAAGGATAGATCAGGTCCGGGTAGAAGCTCCTTCTCCCGTCCGCGTCGATCAGTCTGTTGACCCGATAGGGACCGACATATTGACCGGTCATCTTCCCCGCCGCGCTTCCGACCAGGACAAGCGAAGCTGGGCCGTGCACCGCAAGGACAGCGCCGACTGCTGCCGCCACAGCCACCGGCCCCGGTCCGGTCAGGGTCAAAAGGACTTCCCCCCTCTCATCCTGATACTGGCGATATGGCAGTTGGCTTTGCCTTGCGCGCATTCCCATCATTCGAACCAGTCCTCTGACCTCCGGCCACAGGGCCGCGAAGAGCAGTATCCGCATCTCTCCTCCACTCTCTGTCTGGCGAATATGATATCCGCTTTTCCTGAAGCTCCCTGCGCCTGACACCATCTTCCAGGTCTCTTTCCAAAATCTCTGCCGCATACAGGCCCATAGACGTCAGGCAGGCGCATTATCCTCACGGACAATGAAGCAGTCGCACCGCAAGCATTCCATCTCCATGAATAAGAAAAGAGCTCCGGATCCCCTCCGAAACTCCTCTTCCTTAACAGCAGTCGGCGTGACAGGATTTGAACCTGCGACCTCTACGTCCCGAACGTAGCGCTCTACCAAGCTGAGCCACACGCCGAAGACTTCCTCCTTGGGAAATCAGCCCTTGAATAATAACAAATCCTCCCCCAAATAGCAAGGGGGAGGTATTCCATCAACAACCGCTGTCAGAGGCTATCTGTCAATGACCGCTGGACGGACTGGCGGGACTGTCCGTTTCGCCCCCGCCTCTCTGGTTCGTGCTGTTTGACTCTGAAGATTTCCCGTTTGAACTGCTGGACGAAGAGCTGTCCTCCGACGCGGGCGACTCCTGCCCGGCGGAATCCGTCTGAGACTTGCTGTCGCTGTCCGCGGAATTCTTCTTATCCTCCTTCTGCCCATCAGTCTCCTGACTTGAACTGCTTCCGCTGGACTTGCTGTCAGAAGACGTCTGCGATGTCTCCCAGGAGAAGTTCTTGTAAGTCAGCTTCTTGTGGGCCGCGGCCATGACGTCCCTCCAGATCCGTCCCGGGTAATTGGCCCCGGTCAGATTCTGCATGGACCTGGGCGTATCATAGCCGGTCCAGATCGCCGTGGTGTAATAGGGTGTGAAGCCGCAGAACCAGCCGTCCTTATAGTCGTTGGTCGTTCCTGACTTGGCCGCGGCCACCTGGTTACTCAGCTTCAGGCCTGCGCCGGTTCCGTAATCCAGAACCGCCTTCATCATAGTGATCATCTGATGAGCGGCATCCGACTTATAGATCTGTGTCTCCCCGTGGTTGTTCCTGTAAATGGTGTTGCCATTCTTGTCGTCAATATGATCGATGCAGGTCGGCTCACGGTATTTGCCGTCATTCTCAAGCGCCGCGTATGCCGAGGCCATCTCTACGGTTGTGACCCCGTTCGTCAGTCCGCCGATCCCCGCCGCCAGATTCTCATCATTCTTGGATATCTCCGCGAAATGCATCTTGTAGAGATACTGCAGGCCCTTGGCCGGCTTGACATCCTTAAAGACCTTCCAGGCAACTGTATTCAGCGAATAGGCCACGGCCTGGGTCAATGTGACATTGCCCATATAGGAATTGCCGTAGTTCTGAGGTCCATTGGTAATGGGGGCGTCCTGCACGCGGGTGTCGGGCGTATACTTTCCGGTCTCAAGCGCCGGCGTATAGACTAAAATGGGCTTGATGGAAGAACCGGGCTGACGGTAGGAGCGATAGGCGCGGTTCAGCGTGTAGGTCGTGATGTTATCCTGGCTTCGGCCGCCGACAATAGCAACCACATTCCCGGTCGTGTTATCAATGACGGTCCCCGCGGACTGGGCCGCATATATACCCTTATCCGTCGTCTCGCTCAGCTTGCTCATGTTCTTGTCCACTGCGGTCTGGAGGGACTGCTGTAAATTCGCGTCCAGACTGGTGTAGATCTTATAGCCGCCTGTGTAGAGTTCGGAGGCGTAGCTGTCGTACTCCTTGCCATACTTGTCCTCATAGGCCTTGCGCTCATCATCGCTGTTGAATTGATACTGGAAGTCAAATCCGTCCGCCGTCATCAAAGCCCGCACGGCGGAGTACTCGGCGAAGGTGGTCTCATAATTATGGAACTCCTTCTGATCCTGGGACAGATTCAGGGCGATCTGCTGCCCGGTGGCCTGATCATACTCCTCCTGGCTGATCTTTTTATCCTTGAGCATGTTCTTGAGAATCAGAGTCTGTCTCACGACCGTGTTCTCAGGGTGATTGATCGGATCATAATAGCTCGGGCGATTGGGAATGGCGCACAGATAAGTGATCTCCGCCAGGCTCAGCTCGCCGATATCCTTGCTGAAATAGCCCTGGGAAGCGGTTCCGATGCCGTAGAAGCCATTCATGAAATAGACATTATTGATGTAGAAGTTGAGGATCTGGTCCTTGGAGTATTTCTTCTCCATTTCCAGGGCAACAAAGATCTCCTCCACCTTGCGCTCCCAGGTCTTATCCTGGGTCAGAAAGACCGTTCTCGCCAGCTGCTGGGTAATCGTGGATCCGCCCCCTGAGACCTTGTGGTTTCTGACCATGGCAAGAGCCGCGCGGGCAATTCCCTTGAGGCTGACGCCGGGATGGCTGTAGAAGCTCTTGTCCTCAATGGCGACAAAAGCCTCCTTGACCTGCTTTGGCATCTTGTCGCTGGTCACATACTGAATCTTCTTCTTGCCCCCCAGCTCCGCCAGTTCATTCCCGTCCTTGTCGTAGACAAAGCTGGATCGGGAGGCCTCGAAGGTCTCCTCCGAGGAATTGGCCACCAGCTGAACCGCCTCATCGTGCATGGCTATGATTTTACTCGCGTAGCCTCCTGCTACCAGGTAGATCGCGGCGAACGCAATCATGATCAGGAGGATGAGAAGAATCAGACGAACCACACGCCAGACTCTGCGCTTCTTCTTTTTGGGCTTGTTGGGCTTGGGGTTCCTGTGCTCAGAACTCCCGACTCTATGCAGTTGTTCATTATTTTTAATCTCACTCATAGTCCGTATTTTACCTTCTGCCCTCAATATAAGCAACTTTTTCCTGACCGGCAAAAGCCTGCGTTTTCCTGATCGACGAAACCCTGCGTATTTCCCCTGACCCGGCGGCGATCCTTTCATATGGCGACTGTATCCTTTGCCGTCGATGGATTCTCCTCTTGCCGCCCGCCCTGCTTCTTTTTAAAATAGAATCAAACGCACTGCCAAAGAAGAGCCGGCCGGGCGATATGAGAGGGCAAGGTCGGCTGAAAATGAGCCGGTAGCGGAAAGTCTGTGGGGGGGTAGATGAACCAAAGTTCGAGGAGGAGAAAATGACTGAGTCAGAGATCTGGGGCAGAGGTCCCCATGGAGAGGAAGTGAGAATTTGGACGATTTCCAACAGGGGGGGTCTGCGCGCCAAAATCATGAATCTGGGGGCTGTCCTGCTGGAGCTGGATGTTCCGGACCGCAGGGGAGAGACAGCGGACATCGTCCTGGGCTACCGGGATCTGGAATCTTACTTCCGCAATTTCGCCTGCTTTGGCGCCACTGTCGGTCCAAACGCCAACCGGATCGGCCAAGCAGCCTTTGAGCTGGAGGGAAGGCGCTATCAGCTGGAGGCAAATGACGGCGTCAATAATCTGCACTCCGGCTCCGACTCTTTTCACCACCGCGTCTGGCAGCTGGCAGAGGCCGGTGAGAATTCCATCTCATTTGCCATCACAAGCCCTCATATGGACCTTGGTTTCCCCGGCAATCTGACCATGACCGTTTCCTATCAGCTGAGCGAGGACAACCGCCTAATCATCGACTACGAAGGCATTTGCGATCGCACTTCTCTCTTTAATCCGACCAACCACAGCTACTTCAACCTGGCCGGCCACAATTCCGGTCAGGTCTTCGATCAGCTGCTGCAGATTCCGTCCGACGCCTTCACCTATGCTGACGCCGCTTCCATCCCCGACGGACAGATCCGTTCTGTTGAGGACAGTCCCATGGACTTTCGCGTGCCAAAGCCCATCGGCCGGGATTTTAAAGCAGATTATGATCAGCTGAAATATGCGGGCGGATATGACCACAACTGGATTCTGCGAGACTGCAATGGCCAGGTTCGCCCCGTGGCCACTCTCTTGGATCCCGTCTCCGGCCGCCGGATGACCGTCTCAAGCGACCTGCCCGGAATCCAGTTCTATACCGGCAACTACATCGATGAGAGTGAAATCGGCAAGGGAGGCTGTCACTATCCCAAGCAGGGCGGGGTTTGCCTTGAGACCCAGTACTTCCCCAATGCCATCAATGTCGAAAGCTTCACCTCTCCTCTGATCTACGCGGGACAGCCTGTGCACAGCCGAACCGTCTTTGCCTTCTCTGTGATCTGACAGAAACTGCCTCTGTCTGCTTACCCTGTCGGAGATTCTCTCATTGACCCGATGGGCAACAAGGGCGGTCAGTATCTTTCCTGTCTCTGCCTCAGGGATGCTCTCATCGATCCTGTGGCCAGCATCTTGCCTGCCTGTTCCCGCCGGGGAATTCTCACTCGTATCTGAGGGCATCGATCGGATTCATCCTGGCTGCCTTGCTGGCGGGAAAATACCCGAAGAAGATTCCGATCCCCATGGAGAATCCCAGGGCGATCAGGATCCCTCCCAGGGACGGCCTGGCCGGATAGCCCAGAAGCTGAGAGGCCGCTACGCCCAGGGTGATTCCCAGAATGACCCCGATCAGGCCTCCGATTAGACAGATGATCATGGCCTCTACGATAAACTGAGCCCGGATGGAGGAATTCCTGGCTCCCAGGGCCTTGCGGGTCCCGATTTCCCTGGTTCGCTCCGCGACGGAGACCAGCATGATATTCATGACTCCAATGCCTCCCACCAGAAGGGCAATTCCCGCAATAATGGAAATGGCTGTCGTAATCGTCCCAAGCATGGTCATCAGCATGTTGACCAGGCCGCCGAAGGTGACCGCTTTGGCCTGGTAATTCGGATTGTTCCGATAGTAGGGCTTAAAATACGTATCAATTGCCGCAGTCAGCTCCTCCTGGTTCTGCTTCTGATCCAGCTGCTGACCGGCATGCCCCGTCGCCGCGATAACCTGAATCATGCGGTAGCGACCGCCCGTCTTGCCCATCATCTGATTGTAGGTTCCGATCGGTATATAGAAAGAGGAACCCGCGAAGGCAGTCTGTGTCGCCGCGTTTCTGCTCTCGCTCTGATAGACTCCCACGATCGTAACGCCGTAAGTCTTACCGTCCAGGGACATCTCAATCTCCTGGTTCAAAGCGTCCTGTATCCTGTCGCCAAACATCTTTTCCGCCGTCTCCTTTGCGATCAGGGCTACGCGGCGTTGATTGGTAAAATCCTCGGCCGAGAACATTCGCCCGGCCTGGATACTGTTCGGATGATTTAAGAAAAACCCGGCATTTACCCCCAAAAGATTGACGTCTGCGCTCTGTCTTCCCGTCTTCTGACTCAGCTTTACATTCCCGCTCTGTCCCCAGACCACGACGGCCCGGACCCTGTCCCCCAGGTAGTCGACCAGTCCCTTGATCATGGCGTCGCTGATGTAATCGCTCTCCTGCATGCTCTCTCTTGTCTGCCGGCCGGCAAAGCGGATCCCGTCCACCGCCTGCCTGGGATCTCTCTCCCCCTTCTCCTCTGAGCGCGGCATGACATTGACATAGATGTCGTTGGCGCCCGCGCTCTGCATATTGTCGGATATGGAGAGCGTCAGGGAATTTCCCACGGTGAAAATGGCGATGACAGCCGAGATTCCGATGATAATTCCGAGCATGGTAAGGAAGGCTCGTATCTTATTGGCCTTAAGACTGGCAAATGCCAGCTGGATATTCTCTCCCAGGAGCATCAGTCTCTCCCTCCCTGATCCATGATCTGACCGTCGCGAATCGCGATGATCCGATCGGTTTCCGCCGCCAGCTCCGGGGAGTGGGTAATCAGGATAATGGTCTTGCCCCGCTCCCTGTGCAGCCTGTGAAACAGATCCATGACCAGACGTCCGGTCTTGGTATCAAGAGCTCCGGTGGGTTCATCCGCCAGAATGATGGCCGGATCGTTGGCCATGGCCCGGGCAATCGCCACCCTCTGTTTCTGTCCGCCGGACAGCTCCTCGGGCAAATGCCTGGCCCGGGCTGTCATCTCCACCATCTCCAGAAGCTCCCTGGCCCGGGCTCTGCGCTCGCTCCGTCCCAGTCCGGCATAGAGCATGGGAAGCTCCACATTCTTCTGGGCATTTGTCTTGGCGATCAGATTGTAGGTCTGAAAGACGAAGCCGATCTTCTTGTTGCGGATATCGGACAGCTCGTTGTCCGTAACCCGGCTCAGATCTATCCCGTCCAGAAAATACCGCCCCTCTGTGGGCCGGTCTAAGACCCCGATCAGATTCATGAGCGTAGACTTGCCGGATCCGGAGGGCCCGACAATGGAGACAAATTCCCCCTCCTGTACAGAGAAATTGATATCGTGCAGAATCTCCAGTTCATTGGGCTGGCCCAGGTAGAATCGCTTTACAATGTGCTCTAAGCGGATGACCTCTCCCATCAGTTTACTCCTCCGCCTGCCCCCATGGAGTTGAGCAGCTGATTGACGGAATTGTCACTCTTTGTCTCCGGAACCACGACCTGCATCCCCTCCTGAACCTGATCAGAGACAATCTGGGTATAGTAGGTGCCCTCCAGACCTGTCGTGACCGCGATCCGTCTGACGCTGATCTCCTCCTGCTTTTTATCCCCGTTCTCTCCTGTCTTCTTGTGCTCGACAATCTCAATGAAGGAGCTACCGTCTTCCGCCTTCTGCACGGATTCAAAGGGGACGCTGAGGGCGTCAGGCGCCGAAGAGGTGATAATGCTGACATCCGCATTCATCCCCAGGCGCAGGCGATCATTTCCGGCAGGAAGGGCAATTGTCACTGTAAAACCGGAGGAGGAAGATCCGGAAGAAGCTCCCGCAAGATCTCCCAGGCCACTGAGACTTCCCAGATCCAGTCCTCCGATCGAGCCCAGCCCACCAAGTCCTGTCCCGGAGGAGGAAGATCCGGCCGCCGGGGCGACCGCCGTCACATTGCCGTCCAGTTCCGCCTCCCCAGTCGCGTCCGTCTTGACCTTGACCGCCATCCCCGCCTGAACATCGGGGATATCCGCCTCCGCGACCGTTGCTAAAATCTGGAAGGAGGAGTCGTCTTCGATCCTGGCAATGGTGCCGCCGCTGTAGGTCTTGCCCGCTTCCGCCTTCACCTGCGTCACCAGTCCGTCCATAGAGGCTCGTATCGCGCCCTTGTCAATCTGCTGCTGCAGTTGATCCAGCTGATTTTGCAAGCTTGATATACTTGACTCTGTGACAGAGGATCCGGCATTCCCCAGAGAGGACAAGTCGGCAGACGGTGCATTTTCAAGAGCCTCCAACTGAGCCTGCAGCGCTGTTTCCTGTACCTGAAGGGCCGTCAGGGCAGCCTGGCTCTGCTCAACCTGGACCCGGTCTGCCGCCAGCGTGGCCGCGTCCGCTCCGCTTCCTGTCTCCAAATCCCGCTTCAGCTTGTCCTGGGCCTGGCTCAGACTCTTCTCTGCCTGGTCTTCTCTGCTCCTGACCTCCTCCAGCTTCTCCTCTATTCCCTGCAGCTGGCTCTGCTTCGCCTGGGCCGTCTGGGCTGCCTGCTGAGCCAGCTGTGTCTCCGTCTCCTTCTGTGCCTGACGGGCAGACCGGATCTGCTCCTTCAGACTGTCGCGGCTGGCCTCCAGGCGGCTGGTATCCATCTGCGCGATCAGCTGACCGACCCTGACCCGGTCCCCCACCTTGACATTTACAGTCTTGATCGGACTGGCCAGAAGATCACTGGTCAGATCCTGACTCTGCACAGAGGTCACCTTGCCGCTTCCCGTGACCGACTTGACGATCGTCCGCCTGGAAATCGTCTCTGTCTTCGGCTCCTTATCTGCCGCCTTCTTACCGAACTGCGCGCGGACAATGGCAGCGATGACCAGCGCTAAAACGATGATCAGAAAAACAAGCAATTTCCTGTGCTTCTTCCAAAACTGTATGAATCTCGCCTTCATAATAAGCCTCACGATATTCCAGGATTCCAGGCTGATGTCAAACCCCCGCCTGCTACCTCCAACCTTCCATCTTCCGCGCCAGGCTTCTGGCCTGCTGCCTCCAAAATCCCGCCCGGTCTGTGCAGCCCCTGGCCTTGTCTGATATGCTTTCCCGGCAGGCTGTCCTCCGCTGATTTACTGTCTATTATAGACATCCTTTTCCCCTGGACACAAGAAAAAGGGACCGTGAAAACGCGTTCGCGCAATTCTCACAGCCCCTGGCTTCCTATTCAATTTTAAAGCCACGACACAGAGGTGTCTGGCCAGCCATCAGGGATTTTGGCTCTCGTAGGCATTGGCCTGCGCTTCATCTAACAATTGTCCGGACGCGTATACATAGGCGGCCACCCGCTTTCCGCTGACAATGAAGCGGTCAGACGTCTTAGAGCAGGTAGACAGGGTCACCACCTTATCATCCGCACTGACCTGCACGTCCGTCTTAGTCATGGCGTCCTTCTCTAGAAGCTTCAGATGGTTGGCGTAATCCTCTCCCTTGTCCTTAAAGACGGCATAGACATCGCTGTTCTCGTTCTGGTCGGACCACGCAAAGACCTGATAGCGATAGACCACATCTCCCCGGATGATCTGAAAATACTGATGATCCTGGTAATAATTCGGATCATCCTTGTAGTCGCTCAGACTCCCGAACATGGTCTTGTTATTCATCTGGTGCCCGTAGACCAGGGAGTGGTAGTCCTCGAAGTTCGGCCGGTTCTTCCCCTCCAGGAAGATGGAGCCGGCAATCGCGTACTTGCCGTCCATGGACTTTCGCAGCCAGTAATTATCATCATTCTCCTTGTAGAGCACCGGATAATTGACGTGGTCATTGTTCTCCATATAGATCCAGGCCTTGACCGTGTCATTCTGCTTGAGCAACTCGGGGAAGTCGACCGTCACCTGCTGATACCACTCCTTGGCCTGCTCTTTCGATGAATCCGCCACAGTGACCGCGCCCCTGGCGTTCTGGTACACCTGCTCCGAGTCATGATAATCCTTCAGCGTCAGGAGGATCCTCCCCCCTGAATATACGATTACCAGGAAACAGACAGCGATCAGGATGTTATAGACAATTCCCGACTTCTTCCTCTTCTCCTTCTTTGGCTCCTGCTTTATTTCTCTCATAGAACTTCCAATCAATTGCATTTATGAATGTTTTGTGAATAGAGCCCATTCTAATCAATCGATTGGGCAAAGTCAATCCGCCTGTTCCCAGACGTATTCCAGGTTCGCGGGATCCCTTTTGTCTGCCCGGCCCGGATTCGGGGAGTAGGCTCTCGACAGAGACAGGGAGACATCCGGGGTTTTCTTTGCCCTCAGATCCCGGGCGAGAGAGAAAAGAGCCAGTGCTGTCAATCCGCCTGCGGCCAGCCAGTATGCCAGAATGAGGCGGTTACTTGTCCCGTAAATAGCAAGGACTCCGCTCATAAGGCTTCCCAGGGTCAGAGTCAGTACCGCGGCGTCCCAGATACTTCTGGTCAGGGAAGAAATCGCCCTTCCGACGCCATGGCCTCCTTTTTGCCTCAAGCCGGCCATTGTCCCCGCATCCGCGTCTTCTCCGGGATCAGCTTCGATTCGGCCTCTGCGATGACCCTTGATCCCGGACCAGAGAATCAGGCTTGGAAGCAGACCTCCCAAAAGGGGAATCAGGAAGGCCAAATACATGGCCGGGGCATACACTCCATAGCTGAAACACTCGTAAATCAGTCCGAAGGCCAGGATAAATCCGGTCATAAGTCCATAGTTTCTGCTTCTTTTCTTAGCTTCCGATGTAGACAATGTCGCTCACACTCCTCTCACTCGTTCCGTGTCCCGTTGTTGTGGGATTGTTGATTACCTTACCCTGGAAGACCATGGTGGAGGATCCTCCGCCGTCCAGATTATAAGCTGTTGTGGCTCCCAGCGATTTCATGAACTGGGCCAGTTGATAGAGGGATAGTCCCTGGCTCTCGCTGCTGCGCCCGTCGGAGACCACAAAGACATAGTGCCCCTGTCCGACCTGGCCGATCGCGGTTCTCGGGTTGGAGGCCATGGCCTTGCCCACCTCGGAATTGGCCGTCACAGTGACATTGCCGTCCTGAATCAGACCCGGTCCAAAGCTATAGACCTGCCAGGCCCCCTGATCGACCAGCTCCTGCGCTGTCGCGTCGGAGGCATTGACCACCTTCATGGATCCATCCGTCCCAATGGCCAGAACCTGGTCGTCACTGTCGGCTGTCGACCGGTAGACAACGCCGTTGCGGACCACATAACCGGATTCCTGGGCCCCGTAGTAGTCGCCATTAATCGCGAGGATCGCTCCGACGCTGTCAGCGATGCTGGATGTCTTGGCTGTCACGTTCTTTCCGTAGGTCCCCTGGGCGAAGGCGCTCTTGATGTATTCCGCTGAGCTGACCTGAACATCCGCCACATAGATATAGGTACTGTTCTCATAGAAGCGGTATACCGTAATGGTCACATTGTCGTCCGAATAAATCCCTACAACCGTCGCGTCAGCATACACTCCGCTTCCGCTGCTCCCCTCCGTCAAGGTCCCGGTCGTCTGACTGGAGCTGCTCTTTGAATTCCCTGAGGAGGATGAAGAGCTCCCGGAGCTGCCTGACGATTTCAGACTGGCGAATTCCGAGCTGCTGAGAGAGCTCTGGCTGGATGCGGCATAGGAACGGGCCAGGACAAAGGTATCCAGGAGGAAGTAGCTGCTGAAGGCGATCAAAAGGGCCGTCGAAGCGATACGAAATCTTCTTCCTGCCAGTCCCCGGCCCTTTCCGCCGTCTGATTTCTTCTGAGTCCCTGATCCGGGATTCTTACCTTCTCTGCCCTCCTGAAATTCGTCCTCTATTTTTTTCTTCTCAGGCCACATAGGGCACCTCCTTTCTCACAAATACAAAGTTCTTCTGGACCAGATAGCTGAAGATAAAGATGGTCGGTTCCGCGATCAGCTTGGCGGTCAGTGCCCCCAGCCCAAGCGCGGTCAGCCCATAGACCAGACATGTGTCAGCGCAAAGCACCAGGACAGCCGTCAACGCATAGCGGCTGAGACTTCTTCCCAGCCTGCCCCGATGATGGAAAACGAGCTTCCGGTTCAGACTGTAATTGAAGGCCGCGCTGATCAGACGGGCCAGGACGTTAGCCCCGACGACAGGAATCATCAATGTCATCAGGGCATAGAGCAGATAGTCCAGTCCAAAGGACGCGAGAGAAACTCCGGCAAAGGAGATGATCTGCTCGAAAATCACCCTGTAGATGCGAATGGAGTCCCTCACCGCGTGGAAGTGACTGCCGGCATTATTGTTCTCATAGATTGTCTCGATCGGGATCTCATAAATGGGGATCCGATCTCCGGCAAATTCTAAGAGCATGCGCATCTCGTACTCATACCGCTCTCCGCCGATCTTGCACATTTTCGGAATGTAGGCCGTACAGAAGGCCCGCAGTCCTGTCTGCGTGTCCGAGACCTTCTGCCCCGTCACCAGAGCAAAGACCTGACAGGTCAACCGGTTTCCCAGCTTGCTGCGCAGTGGGATTTCCCCGGAAAAATGTCGGCTCCCCAGATAGAGTCCGTTGGCCCCATACAGGCAGCGGTGAGCCAGATGCAGGGCATCGTCCGGCCTGTGCTGTCCATCCGCGTCCATTAAGACCACAACGCCGGGCTTCTCGGCCAGCCGCCTCAAATAGGCAAGACCTGTGCGAAGAGCAGCTCCCTTTCCTCGATTCTGCGGATGCCGAAGGAGCATCAGGCGAAATCCCGTCTCCGTCCTGCTCTCCCTCGTCTTTGTCCTGCTCTCACCCATCTCAGGCATAGAATCAGAGTCCGGTCCAGCCTGGCCGGCCAGTTCCTCAAGACGGCGAAAGACAGCCTGGGCTTCCGGCCTCCTACTTCCGTCATCCACAACCAGCACATGCAGATTTGCCTCCAAAGAGCCGCTTCTGCCCCGCAGTTCCTCCACAAGTTCCAAGAGCCTATCGTCCGGCTCATAGGCCGGGATCAAGATGAAATAGTCATCCATAGCGTCCTCCTTTCCAAGTCTCGCCCTCCTCCCGCGCTCCGAAGTCAGTATGATATGAGCTGATCGCTCCACATATTCCTTCATCCGTCATCGCGCGATCCGAATTGACTTGTACATAGACTAGACGCCCGCCCTTAAATGAACCTTAAAGCGAATACTCCCTGGCCAAAAAATAGAGCGCTTAAGTCAATCGACTCAAACGCTCTTTCTGATCACAACTAAATTCTCTTTTTGCGACTTTACATACTCTCTTATCTTGCCTGTCTTCTCTTCTTCGAAACAAGACCGCCTGTAAGCACTGCCGCGAGAAGGAGAAGAGAGCCATAGACGGGAAGTCTGCCCAGATCACATCGGCCGGTCCATACGTAGAATCATCTTCAGCATATTGCCCGCAGCTCTCTGCAGTTCCGCCAGCGTCAAAGGATAGGGAACTTCCCCCTCTTTCTTTCCAAGGGCATTCAGAATATCGTCGACATCCTCCTGACTGCCAGGCATGGTCAGGTCATTTCCAGCCTTGACACAGCCTGACGCATAGGAATCGCCATACTTTCTCTCACTGGAATTACCGCCGGGATCCAACTGCCCCATACTGCCTGTCGTCCCCCAGTCCGTCATGATGATTCCGTCAAATCCCCACTCATCTCGGGCAATGGCCGTCAGAAGATCGTAGCTGTTTGCCGTATGTTCCCCATTGATCAGGTTATAGGAGGTCATAATCGAACAGGGGTGTGCAGTCTCAACCGCAATCTGAAAGCCCCTGAGGTAGATCTCGCGAGCAGCCCTCTCACTGACATGAGAGTTGACATGATTTCGATTATCCTCCTGATTGTTAAAGGCAAAATGCTTGATCGTCGTGCCTGCGCTCTTATGTTTCTGCACTCCCAGGGTATCGGCCGCAGCGCATTTCCCGGTGATCAGCGGGTCCTCTGAATAATATTCGAAATTGCGACCGCAGAGGGGAGATCGATGAATATTCATGCCGGGAGCAAGCCAGAGGTCGACACCCAGTTCCTCCATTTCCTCACCCACAATATCGCCTGCCTCTTCAATCAGATGCAGATCCCAGGTCTGTGCCAGGAGTGTCGCGATGGGAATTGCCGTCGTGTATTGATAGTAGTCTATCGCGTCGGCGGGTATCTCTGGCTTGGGTGCCAGTGTCTCCAGAAACTCAAAGCCTGGGATTGCCATACCGGAGGTCAGGACATTCCCCTTCGTATCTGCCTTGAAGCTTTTGGACAGGCGAAGTCCTGCCGGCCCATCCGCAGTCACCAGATTGCGAACTCCGCAATCATCGATCAGAAGAGATGTCGTATCCCCGGCCGCGCCGACAACCGCAGTCGATGATGCGCCGATCTGAGGACCTGAGGCACCAAACTGTCCTCGCTGACTTCCGACGCAAAGAGCGGCCAATTCCTCCGGACGCAGCTGCCCGAGGAAATCCTCCAGACAAATCTGCCCCTCTCTCACCTGCTTTAAAGTCAACCGCCTTGTCTGCGCCGCACGCAGGGGAATCTCTTTCGGTAGTTTGGAATAAGTCACCCTGCGGCTGTCTATCTCCTCTGCCATAAGCTCCAAAACCAGGGCATTGGCAATCTCCGCCTCCTCATCAGGATAGGAATAGGGCCTGACACCTGTTCTGGACAGCTCCTGCATTCGGCAATCCAAAGGCAGGCGATTGGACAGCTGCTCCGTAACTACTTCCTGATCCAGGTGAATCCTTGCGACAACCCGGCTGTCTCTGGAATGCTGACCAAGGCGGATCAGATAATCTCCGGACTCCAGGATCCAGGCGGCCTTCTCCTCATCATAAGAAGCCAGCGATCTGGTTGGGATCTCGATAGACAGATCCTGATAACCGCCTGGCTCTAAAAGAGCGGATTTAGCATAGCCCTTCAACTCCTGATAGGGCTTCTCCAGCCTTCCGGCAGGCGCAGAGACATAGACCTGTGCCAGGCCCCGGCCCGCATAGCGATCTCCCGCATTGATCACTCTTACCTGCAGACGAATGGTATCCCCATCAAGCTCGATGTCATTTGCCTCAAGTCGGAACTTCGTATAGGACTTACCATAGCCAAAGGGATATTGCGGGGTCACATTAAAACTGTCATAGTACCGATAACCTACGTAAATTCCCTCGGTGTAGTACTCATCATCCAGATCTCCATTCCGATAGCTGAAGCTGTCTGCAATCGGCGTATCTTCATAATTGACCGGCCAGCTTGTGGTCAAATGACCAGAGGGTGTTTCCTTTCCGGTCAGAACATCGGCCAGAGCATAACCCCCATAGTTGCCGGCCTGGGACATAAGAAGAACCGCATCTATCCCCGGAATGGATTTGATTGCCTTCATATCAATGACCCCGCCTACATTAAGAACCAAAATCAGATTCTCATATGCGACGGCCAGCTTCTTCAAGGCCTCAATCTCCTCTTCGAAGAGATAATATTGTCCCGGATCAAGCCGGCGATCCGCTCCCTCTCCTGAATTCCTTGAGAGGACATATATGGCCGTATCTGTCAAATCCATCTTGATATCGTCATCCTCAACAGACACAATTGCCGGCTCAATAAAAGGGTTCGTGAAAATATCCATAATTGCGCTCTGACCATTCCCGCGCAGATTGGCAGTGATTTTCTCCTGATACTGGCGCAGCGCGGCTGCCACATTCTGACAGTCGCGATCAATCCACTCCTTCGTGACAACCTGATAACCGGCATTCTCCAGTCCCATCTCAACGTTAACGATCTCACGGCTGTTGACATCGCCGGATCCGGTCCCTCCCTTAATCGTGCGCCGCGCACCATTGCCATAGAGAGCGATATTCCCAGATGTCTCTCGCAGCGGAAGGGTACCGTTATTCTCCAGGAGAACCATTCCCTGGCTTGCAATTCGCCGGGAACGTTCTCCGTTGCGCCTCTCCCTCTCAGAGACCTCTGGACTTCTGCTTGCATAAAGTTTCGCCATTCCTCACCTCATTTCTAATCTACCTCATTGTTCCGACATGATTTCCTATATGATATAGAATTTCCTCCATAAAAACTTCAGTTTTCATAAACGATGAAATGATCTCTCACAGATATTGCTTTGATATGAATAAGAGTAACACAGAGTCCTGTAAATTTACCTGTAAACTTTGAGAACTAACCCGCAAATCGTTTGAAATACAAGGATATTTGCAGGAGAACAGATACTTCTTTGGGCTTGTTTTTCATGAGGAGGGGAAAGTCAATGTTGCTCTGCACCCGTGTGGGAGAACAGATACAATCGCAAAATCTCCTTGATGGGCTTCGACGATCTGTTGGACAATCAGCAGCCCAAGTCCATGCCTCAAATCAAGTCGTTCATCTGTGCTTTTCATATAATGAGGCTTTTCTTCCATCTCTTGCAGTTTTTCCGCAGAGATTCCTATTCCGTTATCTGTAACCGCCAGAATAAGTTTATTGTTGGATATTGCAAGAGAAAGGCAGATTTCACAGCCCTGCGGATTGTATTTCATGCTGTTCTGAACAAGATTGTTCACAGCTCGTAAAATCAATCTGGTATCACATTTTAATACAGTATTTTCGGAATCAGGAGTAATCTCAATTCTGATATGATAGCTGTCGGCAACTCCTGTATTCAACAAGTCAGCTACATAGGAGCGCAGTAATTTGGATAAGCGAATTTCTTCTTTATGAAGCGGTTGCATTTCATATTCCAACTGCGATACTAAATTCAAATCCTTTACCAGCTCTTTGATCTTTACGCTTTGTTTCCGTACGATTTCTGCCTGTTCCCGAATGGTCCTGCTGGCAGTTTCATTTTCTGCAATGCGGCCCGCATACCCCATAATCATGGAGAGAGGTGTGCGGATGTCGTGAGAAATACCGCTGATCCAGTTTGCGCGTGCCTCATTTTGTCTGTTCAAAATAGAAGAAGCCTTGGTCACGCTACTGGCAATTTCCGATAGTTCGCCGCTGATGTGAAGGGAAACTGTTTTTCCGTCCGCTAGAGTTTCTATAGCAGACACAATCGGTTCGGTACTGCGAACGATTTTACGTTTAGAAAAATAATAGGCCAAAAAGAGACATAGAACATCCAATGCAAACATTCCCAATGCAAAGACAGGGAATCGCCTGAGTATAGCAATGGAATAATAATTGCTGGTGAGTTTTGTATAACTGTCTTTTGGATACCCCAATATCAGCAGCCCGTCATCGGTGTTCCAGACAAAAACCGGGTAATCCTCAATATATCCTTTTGAAAACAGTGCAACATCTTGGATGGTATAGCTTTTCGGTACTTCATCGGGCAGATCAATCGACCAATAACATTTTCCATCTGCGTTTAGATAAAGCGCCCAAATATGATTCTGCCGGAGCTTTTGCAGCGCATTTTCCGACACTTGTTCCGGCGTGGCGGCAGCAGCAGTCATTTTCAGCATGGATTGCGGAGATGAATCTCCATAATCCTCGGTCACAATCTTTTGAAATGTCAAAGTGAATATTACTGCGTTAAGCAACAGCAATATCAAGATAAAGGCAGCAAAAGATATGAGGTGTTTAGATATATAATTTGCAAATGATCTCATAACATCACTTTCTTGCTGTCAATTTGTAACCCAACCCTTTAATCGTTATCAGGGACACAGGCTTTGATGGGTCGGTTTCGATCTTTTCCCGGACGCGCCGGATATGAGCATTAAGGCTGTTTTCATAGCCAAAGGGATTATCTCCCCATAGCGCTTCACAAAGCGCATCCACGGTAACAATCTTTCCTTCATTGTGGGCAAGTGTTTCGAGTAAGGTGTGTTCTTTGGCGGTTAAGGAAATAATTTCGCTGCCTTTATGAACTTCGGCCCGGCTAAAATCAATCGTACATCCATCTAAAACAAGCAGCGGCGCATCCTCTTTATAGGCGCGACGCAGTACCGCATAGATACGCAGCAATAATTCCTGCGGCATAAAAGGCTTTGAAATATAATCATCTGCACCAAGACCCAAGCCCGATAATTTATCTGTTGCCTCGTCTTTTGCTGTCAGGAAAATGATCGGTACATTACTAATCGTACGAAGCTGCTGCATCAGAGAAAAGCCGTCTCCATCCGGCAGCATGACATCCAGAACAATGAAATCAGGATTTTCTTTTTTTGCGATTAAAATAGCCTCTTTGACAGACGCAGCCGTAAAGATAGTTTCAAATCCTGCATCTTTCAATATATCTGTTACCATCTTCAATAACTCCTGTTCATCATCTACCAACAGGAGCCTCTTAGTGTGCAAAAAGGAATTGTCCATAGCGTTTTCTCCAATCTGATTCCCTGATTTTCATTATATCATCGGCGTATATTCTGCGGTCTCATCCCTTAAAAAGTAAGGTAAAAGTAAGGACGGGAGAATGTAGATGTCAGGTTGCAGTTATACCATAAAACCATAAAAGCATCGAAAGGAGATATTTCTATGGACTATATCATTACAACGGAACAGTTGACAAAGAAGTATAAGAATTTTACTTCGGTCAACAATGTTTCACTTCATATTCGCAAGGGCAGCATTTATGGTTTCCTTGGTCCCAATGGCGCGGGAAAATCCACAACTATGAAAATGCTGCTGGGCCTGACGGCACCGACAAAGGGCAACTTTACCATTGATAATAAACAGTTTCCGGGTGATCGGATTAGCATTCTCAAAGAAATCGGTTCTTTCATTGAAGCGCCGTCCTTCTATGCAAATCTGACCGGTCGGGAAAATCTCGATATTATTCGTCGCATTTTAGACTTGTCGAAAACCGATGTGGAGGATGCCCTGGACCTGGTAGGGTTGACCGAATTCGGTGACCGGCTGGCCAAAAAATATTCACTGGGTATGAAACAGCGTTTGGGTCTTGCCGGAGCACTTCTGGGGCGCCCGCCAATCCTGATTCTGGATGAACCTACCAACGGTCTTGATCCGTCCGGTATTCACGAAATCCGCAATCTGGTAAAATCCTTGCCCAGTCTTTATAACTGTACGGTGCTGATCTCGTCCCATATGTTGTCTGAAATCGAATTAATTGCGAATGATATTGGTATTCTAAACCACGGACGACTTTTGTTTGAGGGAAGTATGAATGATCTGCGTCAATATGCCCTGCAATCCGGTTTCGCTGCGGACAATTTGGAAGATGTTTTCCTTTCTATCGTTGAAAAGGACAATACAGAGAGAAAACGGAGGGCTAGATTATGAAAATTTGGGCAATCGAACTTCGGAAAGAAAAGCGTACCGGCGTGATTCCTGTCCTGCTGGCTGTTGGTGTTTTGGGAGCCCTCTACGCGTTTGTTAATTTCCTTGTGCGGAAAGATGCACTTCTAAATCTGCCGCTGGCTCCGATGGATGTCCTGCTGACCCAGCTTTACGGCATGATTCTGGTTTTGAATCTGTTCGGTATCGTTGTTGCTGCCTGCATAATCTACAACATGGAGTTTAAGGGGAATGCTGTCAGGAAGATGTATATGCTTCCTGTAAGTGTCCCGACAATGTATCTATGCAAATTTTTACTTCTGACGGTTATGTTTTTGCTTGCAATCGTGCTGCAAAACTTGACACTTGCACGAATCGGCATGGCGGATCTGCCGGACGGAACATTTAAACTGAGTGCCTTGCTTTGTTTTGCCGGATATTCTTTTATCACATCCATGCCGGTGTTGTCATTTATGCTGTTGGTTTCCTCGCGTTTCGAAAATATGTGGGTGCCGCTTGGCATTGGTATCGCCGGGTTTTTAAGCGGTATGGCTCTTGCAAATTCCGATCTGACTCTTCTGTTGCTGCATCCTTTTGTGGTCATTCTCAAACCGGCGGTAGCCATGAGCGCCCAGCCTGATCCGACGGTTACACTTGTCGCTTTGGCGGAAACACTGCTTTTCCTTGCCATGGGTTTGTGGTTGGCGAAGTATAGACGCTACGAGTAGGAGGAATGAGAAAATGAGCTTTTGTGATTTACTCAAAATCGAGTTTATAAAAGTAAAACGATCAAAGATCGTACCCCTGATCTTTATTGCACCTCTTCTAGTGGTTACAACCGGTGTTGCAAGCCTAAGCCACCATTTTACCCCGGAATCTACAAACGCATGGTCTGCCATGTTCATTCAAAGTACACTGCTTTATGCGTATTATCTGTTACCACTCAGTATGATCGTTGTCTGTGTGATGATTGCAGGTCGGGAAACTGGAAATAATGGTATTCTGAAAATGCTGGCTTTGCCAATCAGCCGATATGCGCTTTCCATTGCCAAGTTCTGCGTGCTGGTATTTTATCTGTTCATGGAGGTGCTGGTCTTTCTTGTCGTTTTCCTAATTGCCGGGATGCTTGCAACACAGACAATGGGAGTGACAGAGGCCTTACCGGTCCTCTATCTGCTGCAACGGTGCCTGGGCTTGTTTCTGACAATGCTGCCGAGCATTGCAGCTATGTGGGCAATTACTGTACTGTTTGAAAAGCCGATTCTTTCTGTGGGATTGAATTTGTTACTTATTATTCCTGGCGTATTGGTTGCGAACACGCCGCTGTGGATTGTTTACCCGTATTGTTACAGTGGTTATCTTGTATCTTGCTTGCTCTATGACTTTACGGCAGAAACATCCGGCGCTGCTTTTGAGATGCTTCCCTTCCTGCCATGTGCGATTGTAATGTTTGTTCTGTGTTTCGTTTTGGCGGTTACCCAGTTTGGGAAAAAAGAAATGAGGTAAATTATCAAAAGCCACACACTTGGAGAATAAGGCTTATGTGCAATCAATATCTATTTGCCGTTGACGGCGGTAACAACGCCAGCGGACGTTGCGTGCTATAAAGCTTGTAATAAAGCCGCACAAAGAATAAGTCCCCGGGGAACGGGGACTTACGAAAAGGGAGTTATGAAAAAGATTAATGTCGAAATGAATGTCGGTTTCATTTGACAGTATTTATGTTAGTTGGATTTCGTGTTCAAATTGTGTTTAAGTCGATAAGCTTCCAAAAACAAATATAAACAAACTATAAAAATATCGCCCTGAAAACACCTTATCCCAGTGCCCACACAGAGAAAGCGTTGAAATGGATTCGTGACTATCACTGCCGTAATCTATTTCCGCTTGCGAGCTTTACGGTAAGCTGCGCACACAAAAAGGGTACTACAGGCATCCTGGCTCTCTATATTGTATCTTCGTCAAACTGGGATATCGTCCATTGCCCCTTCAACAGTTCTTTCCTCTTCGGAAGCTGTTTCACCTCCGGCTTATCAAAAGCTTCTTCGAGCAATCATCACACCAATCGGCGCAAGACCTCCATATACAAATTTCATTTCAACTACTGAAAATCCATTTGCCTCAATAAAATCTTCAAATTGCTCTTTATTCCATTCTTGATACATTTTAAATCCTAAAATAGACATCAACCTTTTTATAATTTTTCTTTGCTTTCCCTCTTTCCACAGAAAAGTCGGAGCAAGCAAAGTACCATTCGGTTTCAATACCCTGTATATTTCCTTCATTGCCTGATCTGGCCTGGGCATAATATGAAGCGCACTGGCAATGACGACACAATCAAATTTTTCATCTGCAAAAGGTAATAATGTTGCGTCGGCTATTTCAAATGTAAGGTTTTCGTATTCTCCACGTTTCCTCGCTTCCAGAATCATCTGTTCGGAAAAGTCTGTTCCAATCCAACTTTTCGTGTGCTTTGAAAGACGAAACGACAGTTGTCCCGAACCACAAGCAAGTTCGAGCACATTCATTTCTTTATTCAGATAAGGACTGATGTATCCGCAAACTTTATCATAAACGCCTTTATCTTTCTTCATAAAAGCGGCATATCGCTTGGCAAATTTATCCCAAAATTTTTTATTGCTTTTATCATACATCGTCAGCACTCCTTTCGACATAAATGATCATATTAACCTTTCTATTGATCTTATCATTAACCGTCTTGGTTTCTATAACCATCGTAACTTGCTCCTGCAAATGAAGCAATTTTTAAAGCGCGCAAACCGGATCCCCATGAAAATACCTGGATAGAGCAGCCCCATGTCTTTGTTCATCTGGTATCACATCATTTACAGGCCTACAACATCCCGCGGCATTTTTTATCAAACGCCTGATTTACATGCTGCATAATGATAAAATATTTTTTACTTTATTCGCGTAGAGCGGTAAACGTACCAGAGATTGTATATCTTCCTTTTCGGCCCACGATATCCGTGACAGATTTGCATCTGTAAGTGCAATATAGCGGCGCCTGTCCATCGTGCGCCTCCTTGATTTTTCTTAATTATACCTGCCCACCCATTTGCAAAGTATACTGTTCTGATTGACTTTTTCGAGTCTTGAAAATTTGGCTCTATATCAAATGCTGAATTTCATGTTCAAACTGTGTTTGAGTCGATAATCTTCCAAAAACAAATATATGCAAACTGTAAAAAGACATAAGAATGCCCAGTTCCGGAATCGAACCAGAGACACGCGGATTTTCAGTCCGCTGCTCTAC